>Ga0364922_10002_pt1 | contig 146973 bp, 119 predicted proteins | sample ExccelJu500001D4_2_FD_206955 | JGI IMG/M metagenome (GOLD analysis project Ga0364922, IMG submission 206955) | Enriched cells from Trout Bog Lake Hypolimnion, Wisconsin, USA - BchlTB.June20.5000.01.D4 | ecosystem: Environmental > Aquatic > Freshwater > Lake > Hypolimnion/Profundal zone | place...
CCAGCACACATACGGATTGCCAACACTGACCACAAATTGCTCGAATAATTACGGCCCTTATCAATTTCCGGAGAAACTAATCCCGCTCGTCATCCTGAACGCGCTCAATGGCAAACCTCTTCCCATCTATGGGGATGGACTCAACGTACGCGACTGGCTCTATGTCGGAGATCACTGCGAAGCGATTGCACTGGTACTTGAAAAAGGCAGAGTGGGAGAAACCTACAACGTAGGCGGCGACAGCGAAAAAGCCAACATCGACGTAGTCTCCACAATCTGCACCATCATGGATGAGGTTCGCCCCTCAGACGCTCCGCACAACCGCCTCATCACGTTCGTCAAGGATCGTCCGGGGCACGACCGCCGTTACGCCGTGGATGCCTCGAAGATCAAACAAGAGCTTGGCTGGAATCAGCGCGAAAGCTTCGCCAGTGGAATCCGCCTCACTGTGGAGTGGTATCTTTCGAACTCTGCATGGATTCAGGAAGTAACAACCGGAGACTACCGCAAGTGGATTGCAACCAACTACGAAACCAGGGGTGCAAAATGAAGGGCATCATTCTTGCTGGAGGCTCCGGCACGCGCCTGTACCCGGCAACCCTTGCCATCAGCAAACAGCTCATTCCTATTTATGACAAGCCGATGATTTATTATCCGCTCAGCACTCTCATGCTGGCGGGTATTCGCGAGATCCTGCTTATCTCAACGCCACAGGACTTACCTCGCTTCCGCGATCTGCTAGGCTCCGGCGAGCAGTGGGGCCTCAAAATGGAGTATGCTGAGCAACCCAGCCCCGATGGCCTTGCCCAGGCGTTCCTAATCGGCGAAAAGTTCATCGCCGCACAACCGTGCGCGCTCATCCTCGGCGACAACATCTTCTACGGTCAGGACATGTCAAAGCATCTTCAGTGCAGCGCCGCCCTCAAGACTGGAGCCATGATTTTCGCCTACGCCGTGCAGGACCCAACATCCTATGGCGTCATCGAGTTTGACTCCACAGGTCGCGCCGTCAGCATCGAAGAAAAACCGGCGCATCCCCGTTCGCGCTTCGCCGTCACCGGACTTTACTTCTACGATTCGCAGGTAGTCGCACTGGCCAAATCATTGAAGCCTTCCGCCCGCGGCGAACTTGAAATCACGGATCTCAACCGACTTTACCTCGACCGAGGCGAGCTCAACGTAGTGACCTTTGGCCGAGGCACGGCTTGGCTCGACACCGGAACCCACGACTCTATGCTCGATGCTTCAAGCTTCATAGCCACCCTTGAAAAACGCCAGGGCCTCAAGATCGCCTGCCCTGAAGAGATCGCATTCCGCATGGGATTCATCACCGCCACGCAACTGGCCGCTCTCGCCCAACCGCTGCTCAAGAGCGGTTATGGAAAATACCTTCTGCAGTTCATAGAACAATGATGGTTCGACGCTAAGTCGCACCGCATGCAAGTTCCAGGACACAAGTTAGGTTGTCCGGATGCGCTTAGATGTGCCGGAATTATCGTGCAGAAAAGAGAACTCTGAACTTGTCTCTGAGACGTGGAACAGTTGGAAGCCGGCAGACCGAAGGAGTTGAACGGCGCGCACGGTATCGTCGAGTGAAGCAACACCAATTCTGTGATGAAACTCTATTAACAACTGCTTGATCGGCACCGGAGAGCTGATGATGGAGGGAAGAATATCGTACTCCGCGCCTTCGATATCAATTTTGAGAACATCGATGCAGTGCGTATTAAGAGATTGAACTATGCTCGACAAGTTGCGCACAGGCAACCGAATTTCTCTTAAAGAATCGGAATCCTGCCTTTCTCTCATGGAATACATAACCCCCTCATTCGGCACAAAAAAACTAGCAGCGCCATCTTCCACACCGAGGCCATACATATGAAATTGGTAGTTCGGTGGAAGATTCTGAGAGGCGATCCACGCTGGCACATGCGGAGAGGGATCGAAGCCGTGGACTTGAAGATCGAAAAGCTCAATTGCGGCCAAGTCAAAAGAGATGTTATTACCTACGCCGAAGGAATATATGACACTATTCGCACTCAACCCCTGGGGGCTAATGGTCCAACCGCCATAGATGGCGCCAAGAGTCCTTTTCCTGGGGTGAGCGTCGTAGCGATAAAGTACATCGCGCCCAGTAAGCAGTCGTCCAGCGCGCTTCGCCATCCGAGCATATCGCCGAAGAAATCGCGGCATTGGCATAGCCCAGAGTATAGATCAGGTTTCATTGGAGCATGTACTGTGTTACCGGAATAATAGTTGCTCAGCCATGAAGAGGAACGCCTTGCAGTTCGTCGAAGAATGATCGGCGTGGAATCCTCCTGAACGTTGAGGAAAGCACATGACAGCTCAATATCACCGTTCTCGAACGTCCCGGCGGCACTTCGCATAAACGCTGAGAGTTTCGATTGCTGTGCGGTGCCACGAGAAACGGCTGGACTGGGCAACTCCTTTCTTTCGAAGTGAATCTCGCAGAACGGGGTCTTCAAGTAATCTCCGGAGACCATGAGCTATTTCATGTGCATTCAATGGATTCACCAACAAAGCAGCATCGCCCGCGACTTCGGGCAATGACGAAACGTTGCTGGTAAGCGTAGGCGTGCCGCAGGCAAGAGACTCAAGCACAGGGATACCAAATCCCTCATACAGCGAAGGGTATGCAAACACTTCTGCACCCGCGATCAGATGTGGCGCATCTTTCTCGTCCACGAACCCTGTAAACACCACCCGCTTTCCCATACCGAGCCGGCGTACAGTACGGAAGATGTCCTCATACATCCAGCCTTTCATCCCCACTATCAGCAGGATGTGCTCCACAAAGGAATCGGAAATCTGATGAAATGCTTCAACCAGCCTTTCCAGATTCTTGCGGGGCTCAAGGGTACCAATGTAGAGGACATATGGGTTCTTCAGATTGTATCTTTCCAAGGTTTGCCGCACCTGTTCTGGATCTAGATCAGGCGTGAACGCCGGCGACTTCCCGAGTTGAGTTACATAGACTGGTTTCGAAGAGTTTGGAAATAGGCGCGCATAATCATTTCGAGTAGATTCAGAAACGCATATCAGTTCATCTGCCCATCGGGTCCCCGCCCTTATGAAGAATTGAAAATACCGAAGCCTGATGAGTGTGTGAACCTCCGGCATCAGAAAACTCGTCATGTCATGAAATGTAACAACCTTGCGAGCTTGAAGTTTGAGTAGAGGGAACGCGTAGTGCAAAGAATGTAAGACGTCGATCTTGTGCTTCCTTGCGAGCCATGGAAGATAGAGCTGTTCCAACAGAAAACGAAAGGGCAGATGTCGAAAAATCCGGGCCGGTACTCTGATTACTTCAACACCATTGTGCTTGAACGCGAAGTCCTCATCATCGTCTTGCACAACGAACCATAGCTTCAGGTTATCGGATCGTAGTCCGATAAGTTCCCTCGCGAGATTCAGGGCGTAGATCCCAACCCCAGCCTTGTTTCGACTGATCTGGGTACAGTCCACCATAACCCGCATAGTGCCTCTCGGAATGCATCCGACTTGCGCCTGACGTGATGTGCCGCTACCTATTTCGTTCGGTGCTCGACACTGGCGTAACTTCCTGTTGCTTAGATCGTTTTCGTCCTATCCTATATCCAACATATTTGCACGCAGTCCTGAAAAGTGCGCAGGGAATAGACTGTGGGGCCAGCTTTGACAGTGCCAGGAGCTCCGACTTCACAAATCGCAGTCCCTCTCCCGAGGTCCCACCAAAATCGCAAAGCAGCCAGGAATGCTCACCGTGGAGCCGGCCAATGCTAATGTAACGTTGGAACTCTTCGCGCCAGGTGTAATCGTGAGAATGGAACACCTGAGCCTCCGCCACATAGGCAATCTTCCAGCCTGCTGAGATCAGACGAGCAGCCGTCACGGTGTCTTCGCCGAAATTCACATCCAGAGGAAAACCTCCCACCGCCTGAAGGGCGTTCCGCCGGTAAGCGCCAAAAGAATTCGAGAAGAAGATCGTCTTAAAGCCAAGAGTTGCAATGCTTTCCGTAGAACGAAGATTCGAGTTAAGAGGGTAATTGTAAAGTCTAGCGTGAGTTTCGATTGGCTTCGCGCCTTTACTTGGCAACTGGCGTCCGTAGGCTGCTCCAACCTCGGGATTCTCAAACGCTGCCAGAAGAACTGAAAACGCGTCGCGTCTCGCCAGAATCGCATCCTGAGTCATGTAAATCAGGACCTCGCTATCCGAAGCCATTTCGGCCGCCAACTGCCTTGTAGCACCATGCCGAAAATCCTTTCGGGCGATTCGCACTACCCGGAAGCCATCCCTTGCAGCAGCCTCGGCCGTTCCATCTTCGGATTCGGAATCAAGCACTATTACTTCGTCCGGCTTGGCGGTCTGACTCTTCAGCGCAGCAGAAAATGCAGCCCAATTGTCACGGGCATTCAGCGTAGGAATGCAGACGGTAGACTTCATTTATCCGACAAACCACTTTCCGATTTCCATCGAGTTAACCACCCTGCTCTTCTTAATCAACCGTCTCTTCCTGAGCATCGCAGGGAGCAACCGAAAGAACTCTGGCATGGCACCAAGCGTTCGCCGCTCGAACGCTACGATATAGCACAGCATCAAGAACTCTCGACAAAGAATAAAGGGGAAATCACGCCACAAACTCCATCCGAAATCGTTCTTCAAAATACAGAATAGATGGTTCCGCCAATTCCATTGCAGAATCCGCACAGGAAACTGGTGGTGATGCCTCACAAATTCAAGTGGATGACGATATCCTCCTTTGCTCTTTCCCACTGCACGTGAGTGATAGATGACAGCATCCGGAACATAGACGCACTCGTACCCTGCTAATCTTAATCGCCACGACAGGTCAAGATCCTCCCAATACGCGAAGAAGTCCTCGTCAAAGTACTCACGCTGAAACAGACGGATCTTTTCAAGTGCAGACTTGCGGTACGCAGGCGCCGTGCCAGAAACACCGAATATCTGCCGCAGATTGTCAAACTGTCTTCTGTCGACCTGTAACTGCCCCCTCTCTCGCCCTCTCCTTGCTCTTGAAACTTCGATGCCTGTTCCATCCAGCACGAAGGAACCGTCGGCATCTCGCTCGAACCTCAACATCTTCCCTGTGGCGGCACCAACTTTGGGGTCACTAAATACCTCCGCGAGCAGGCCCAAGTAGCCAGGCGTCATCTTCGTGTCTGGATTCAATGGAACGACTATCTCCGCCTCCGACTGGGAAATAAACAGATTATGCGCTCCCGCAAATCCTAGGTTGGCTCCATTGTCCCAATAAGCAAATTTGGGATTGTCGCCAAACTCCGTAAGTGCTTCCTGCTCGATTGAGTCCCCAGAACCATTCTCCGTTAGCGTCACCGTGTAGTTATCTATGTCTTGGGACAGCGTTGCCCGGATGCAGTCCCGTATGAGCGCAAATGGATGGTTATATCTCACAATATTAACGGCTATCTTCTGCATTCGATTCTTTCCATTTTGAAAGTTATTGCGCGAGCTACATAAACGGCTTCAAACTTTCGTATGCCTCGCTGAAACAAAACAGATCGTCGTTCCACTCTTATCCCACATTCTCTCTCATAGTTCTATTCACGGTTCCGAGAGCCATTATGGATCCGTATCCCACCGATGCACATGAAGACACCAGGAATGGGTTGAAAACACCAGAGGAAACCCATGCAAACAGAAGGCAGAAAACCGCTGCTTTGAAATGGCCATCATCTCTTATCGTCGCAAAGTATTGTCGAAAGTAAAGGAAGAGAAGGACACCGAGAGCTGAAAAACCAACGATACCCACTTGCCCTAGAAGTGCAAGCAGTTGGAATTCGTAGGAATACGGAAGCGCCTCACTGCGAATGATCTGACTGGGATGGCTCCCCAAGCCATGCCCAAGAATCGGGGAGTCCTCAAAAAAAACAAGCAGCACCTGCCGCTGCGCTACTCGTTCCACGTCGGAGGAATCGACAAATTGAGACGAGAATCTCAGCTCGACAATTGACCGCAAAGTGCCGGCAGAATAGCCGACGGGAACGAGCAGAACAATTAACAATAACAGGGTGAGTCTGTCCTTTCTGCCCACGACGACACCGAGGAGAAGACACAGTGCTGTATAAGCCCATATAAAACGTGAGAAACCAAGAATTGCCGAAGAAATAAATAGACACTGCAATACGAGAGCGAGCCAAACATTGATCTTCAGTTCTCGACGCAATGACAAAAGAGCGAAGACACAAACAGGAATTAATATGTCGGAGACGAATTGAATCCGACCTCCCGCATCTCCGATATCTACTGTAATCAGGCCTGCCCCAAAAAAATCGGATATTCGCAAAACAATATCTATTACCGGAATACCTTTACTGAATGCGTACACCAGCATCGTTAGTTTAAGCGCGGCCACGGCAGCAACGCTGTATATTACCAACTTCACAAAATACAACCGTCTAGTGTCGCTCGATTTCACAAATACGGAGATGAACCAGCACCCCGCAAAAGTGGCGACGAAGTCTTTGTATTGAGTCAATCCAAGGACTGGATTGAATCCGTAAATAGCTCCAAGGAGAACCCACAATAATAAAATGAACGGTGGTACAAATGTGAAGGTGGCTCTAACAAAGCCAGGGCGTTGCCGATGCAGATAGTACGCAGAAGTACTCACAGAAACGAGGACGGCAGTTAGTATCTTTACATTCACCCCAAAAACGCTGCCTGTCGGAAGCAAAACCAGTATCGCGATGTAAAACGCAAAAAGCCCTTGATATAAATGTTCCAACGACGGGTTATCGAAAAGCAACGCAGCCAAGTACTTGGGATGCGTAGCTCTGATTTGGTCACTCACGGCAGGCACCTTCGCGGTTCGAACTTATCTGGGTTCGCATTTGCTTGTACTTTACAGAGGCATTGTCTTCCACATCATTATTCTTTTGAAATTCTTCCTCAAGCCGCTCAAGCGCCCGTGAGGGAAAGTTCATTCCCATCCAGTCTAAAGTGGTTCTCATCTGCATCTTCTCCCGATAGTCTTCCTCACTCTTGCAATAGTAGTGGTTTATCCATGCAGAATCCGCCGTAGGGGTATTCGTTAAAGACCCCCGAACCGGTTGGCCATGTTCATTCACAGCATTGCGGGCTGAGCGGTAAAACCATGAGTGAGAATTCCTGCACTGAGTCACTTGATCAGGCCTAACAAATACTTTGACATGCCGATTCGGAGCGTCCGCTCGTCTTAAATAAGATTCCACGACTGGGAGCGCTGGCCTTTGCCTATGAAGGCTCGACCCATAGAATACCCAATGCAGAGCTACCGCTGGGGCGTCCGGAAAACCGCTTAGGAATTCGGGGATACTTCTTCCATCCTTCACAACAACAAACTCATCGGCATCAATGAACCCTACCCATTCGTAGCTGCCGATAGCCCGATGAATACAATCTTCCTCCGCACCCGGACTAGCCGGAGCATTAGGCCAGTTAATCAACGTAACCGTCCCTCGATCCAGAAAAGGCGTCAGAACTGAGCTGTAACCGTCAGTCGAATTATTATTGTAAAGAAAGAAATGTTTGACTCCGGCAAGTTCGTAATAATCGATCCATTCCTGGAGGTATCGTGCTTCATCGCGAAAACGTAGGCAGACCGCGACGTCGCCGGGTGTCGGTTCTCCGCGATTAGACAAGCCGACAAGACGCCCATACCAATTCATATATGCGTTCGTGACAGCATAGGCTGCCTTTGACACCAGCGGCCTGGATCGAACGCTTTCTCTGAGACTGAATACCTCCCTACGTAGAAAGCCCATAACCAGCCTCAGTTATCATATTGTCGTCGTTAACGAACATCGCGGGATATCAAGTCCTTTAGTGGAGTTATATTCCCGTTTGAATATCACGATTGCCCAGCCTAACCCAAACACACCATTAATGAGTAAATTCGCAATAGCCATTCCTACACTGCCATACGCTCTCGATACCATGACAGCCCCTCCGATAAACATTGCGCCACAGACAAGTGAAACGACAAAAAACGGCTCTTTTTTGTTCGCGCGGAGATAAGTCGCCAAGCTGTCCCTAAAGTGATTGGCGACCAGAGTGGCAAGCAAAATACTCAAAGTGCTGGTGGAAAGCAAACGGTGTGAGAGCGCAGGTATCCTCTCCCGAATTAGTTGCACGGCGAGAAGGAAGCAAAAGACACTGCAACCCAAGAATAGCGTGGACTGAATGACAACTCGTCTAAACACCGAGTCCAGTTCTTTTCTATTCCCGCATGCCACGAGATTGCCAAACAAGGCGGCCCTGGTGCTGATCCACACAAAAGCAAGCCCACCAATAGCATTGCAAATGTTTACGGACAATCCCATTTGCCCCGCTTCGACCGCTCCCCGCGCGCTAAAAAGGATTGGTGTGCAAGCGTAGCTCATCAGATAAGCAGAGAGCCAACTTACAGCAATTCTCGACTGAAAGGGAAACACTTCTGTCTTCCAATCCACGGCATCCGGACTACACGGATGCGATAGCAAAGTAAACAGAATTCGCCGCCTACTAAAGAGAAAGGCAGCAGGAACCAGGGACTGACCTAAGAGAACTGCAGCGGGGCCATACAACCCATGGTGAGCTATCATGCAATACCAGCAAAGCGATAGTCCTCCCATTATCCCGAATAATCTCACTGTGTTCACCCAAGCAACGTCGCCACATCCCTCGAAGAACGAAAGAATGGGATTTACCTGAAATTGAAGCGCAGAAAACAAAACTGCCGAGAATAACGGAGCCTGCCAATGGACAGCATCATGCCCACGAGAGGAGAAGAACCACCAACCCGATGGCAGCAGTACCGTCACCAGTAACGCAGATCCGATTGCGTACCAATTAAGAGTCTTCTTGATTACCGCAGCGAGTCTCGATAATGCAAGAGAATCCCCCACAACATTACCATTTGATAGAAACTCCAACTTGGCTCGTTCATGAGCAGCAAGCTGAAGTATTACCGTCGAGAATCCTAGCTCAAAAATTGTTTGTAAAAACAACAAACTCCAAAGGGTATAGTAATACCCTTGCTCCTGTGGTGAAAGAAACTTCACGATAAGAAGAACTGTTCCTGTACTTCCTACAATCTGCACAACACGTTGAATTAACGTGATCCCGGTTGCACGGTTTACGCCAGCCCTGCGAGAGAGGAACCCAAATGAAGCTGCCTGTAGTTGTGCTAAACGCGACAATCATTCCCTCTTATAGTGTATGTATCGTCGAAATGGACGGCTCGGCATTCATATAAGAAACGCTACAATTCCCCGTTTAACTTTCCAGTTGCCTCTTACCGGAGAGCAGTTCGCGCAAAGCCCTGAATCTGTCGGATTGCTCTGGATCATTCTGCATCAAACTCAAACCCGCTGAGACAATGACCCACAAAACGGCGATCGCGAATGCGATAATGATCACGAGCGCAACGATAAGAGCGCGGGGAGGGAAGGACTTCTTGTCCGGAGGCACGGCCACATCTACAATTTGAATCACAGCTCCCTGGCGGGCCTCATCTAGTTTTGCCAGTTCAAATTGCTTGGCGAGGAGTTCGTAGATGGTTTCGTAATACTTAACATCGCGCAACTTACGGATATACTCCATCCCAGCCTCGGGGGCTTTGCCCTTGGGAACGACGAAGGAATTGGGGTCTTGGTCGGAACCGGCAAGCTTGCTGAGCTGGGCTTTAAGCGCGGCAAGTTGCTGCTTGGCGATCATTAACTCTGGATTATCGTCTGTGGCAAAGGAGCGCATGGACGATATTTGAACTTCTTTGGCCACAACCTGACCACGAAGAGCGGCGGCGGCCTCGATCAGTGACCTTGCCTGACTGTCAATTTGCAGGACGCCAGTGGACTGCTGCATCTGCTTCATCGCCTCTTCAGCCGTAGTGAGATTTCCCCTTGCATCGAGCAGTTGCTGCTCAAAGAAGAGGCGACGTTGCGCTGCTTCGCCAATTGCGAGATTGGCAGAGAGTTTACGATATTCGTCGACGTAGGCATTGGCAATTTCGGCGGCTAGCTTGGGGTCCCAATCCTCCACGCTGATGCGAATTAGTCCATCCTTGAGCCCGAGAACTACCGTGGCGTGATTCTCAAACGCCTTGCGCGTATTCACCATGTACTTCTCGCGATACCTGCCCATCAATCCAAAGCGCCGGATGAGAGAATCTTCGATCGTCCGGCTACGGAAGAGCGAAACATACATTTCACCCGGATTTCTCATGCCAAGACTTGCGCCCGCAATCGATGCGAGGGCTCCGCCGCCGGATCCAGCGAACTGGCTTAGCAAGGCGGAGCTCATGGAGGAAGTTTGGGGGGGCAGAACGACTGTCGCCGCCGTGTAACGGCTCGGTATCAACCAAGTGATTATCGTCGCCATGACCGCAGCAGCCAGGGTAAAGCGCACGATGAAACGTTTGCGGCGCGCTAAGACAATCAGGAGATCGAGAGCCGATGACTCCCTCTGGACTCCTGCCAAAGACAAGTCGTGCGCCCTGCCGGGGGTTGCCGTGTCCATCATGTCGCGACTCCTTAGTGAACTACTGCCAATGCTGCGCCGGTCAAGGCCAACTGTGAGGAAATCTGGGTCCAATCTCGCAGGCCACGTATCCAGGCTCCAGTCTGGAGCTTTGTTGGCACTACAACCTGGTCGCCGGGATGTAACCTCAGTGACGCAAACTTATCGCCTGCAATTAGACCATTGACCGAAGTGCTGGCGATGACTGTGCCATCGGCGTGAATCAGGAAAGCGTGGCGCATGTCAGCATTGGGTTTACCCCTTCCGGCCAGCTTTAAGTAGTCTCCAGCCTTGTGACGCGGATCGAATACGAACGAGCCGGGATTATAGACCATACCTACAACCGATACAGTCGCGGGAAGATGCGGAATGACGATGCGATCGTTGTCCTCCATCGTAATTGGCGGGTAGGCATCTATTGAGTTTGCAGTTGGTCTCAGATCGAGTACGACGCGGCCACTTGCCTTAGTGTTCTTAAGTTGCGAGACGAGCGCTTCCTGTGCAACCTGGCGGGCGGCCAGTGTCTGTGCATCCTCCCCGCTGGCGCGTGCCGCAGCCGAAATTGCCGCTTCACGGATCTCGACCTCAAGCGTGCGCGCGAGTTCGTCAATGCTCTTCTGCTGTTCCAATCGCGCCGATTCACGGGTCATCAGCGTACCGTAAATATAGGCGTCGGGAGTGACACCGCCAGCACGATTGATCACGTCGCGCAGCAGTTCACCCTCCTCGACTTTGTAAACTCCGGCCCGGACAATTTCGCCCTCTAATCTGACATAGCGCGCGCGCATACTCTGCGGCACCGAGACATCGGCTTGCGAGAAGATGGTGATTATGTCGTCTGACTGAAGTTCAACGTTATTCTGTTGATCGCCTTCTAGCACTGCTTTGCCCAAGTTAAAGGGAACCAGCTTGACAGAAAGGTCCACGGGATTCACTCGCTGAATAATCGCGTAACTCCAATTAATTTCGGGAGAAGCCCGATGCAGGTCCGCGGTAAGAGTTTCGGAGTTGACCATGGCCTTCTGGCGATCGAGCTCGTCCTTTGTTTCCCTGCGCCCGTTCCTTACATAACTCTGATCGGGAAACTGCTCGGGCTTTATATCCCAACGTTGGCTGTAGGCGACCTGGTCGTCATCGTCCGGGGCAAATATCCCAGTAGAGATAGAAAACCTTGATTTAGGCGCAAGCTTTGGGCGGATCGGATACTCCGTACTGCGCCCATTGGTCATGCCAGCGCGGCTCAGCCAATAAGGACGGGTCAACAATGTTTGTGCATCCGGAATGAGATCACGTACCTTCATCCCTGGCTTCCACGGGTAACGTCCCGGGTTAACGACATTGCCGCGCAACGTAACAGAGTCACTGAACCGCGGAACGATGGAAAACACACGCACGATATCGCCGTTTCTCAGCGGCAGGGCGCGTGACTGCGCATCGAGTGGGAACTCCAGCACTGATCGCGATTGATGATCACCAATGCGTTCGACCGTCACCTTGCTGGAGTCAGCCACGGTGCTGAGGCCACCGGCAGTTTCGATAAGCTCTGCCAACGAGGAGCTCTGTTTCACTTCGTAGATCGCCGGCGTGTTCACCGATCCAGCAATTGCGGCCAGCGGACCGACGGGCGGAAAATACAGCAAGTCGCCGGATTGCAGGTGAATATCCTTTGATTTGTCGCCTTTCACCAAGAGTTCATAAAAATCCATGTGAGTGATCGTCTTGCCATCGCGCTGTACCTGTATGTCGCGCAGCGAGCCCTGCGGAGTGGGGCCTCCGGAGGCAAAAACGGCATTGACGAGTGTGCTTAATGAACTGATGTTGTATGTGCCAGGATAGCGCGCCTGGCCGACCACATAAACCTGGATGGAGCGAATCTTCCCAATACTCGCTGTGAGAGTGAAATTGCGGAAGGTTTTGAGAATTTCGTTCTTCAGGTGCTGGTCGAGATCGCTGTAGTGGATCCCCGCAACTGAAATCTGTCCGACACGAGGGATGTAAATCTGCCCGGAACGATCCACCACCACGCGCAAATCCGCATTGAGTTGACCCCAGATTCGAATTTGCAATTCGTCGTCAGGGCCTATTACGTAATCTGCCGGAACTTGGGTGCGGTCGGTAGGTGCAAATGTACTGGGTGGCTGGGCAAAAAGCGCCTGACCGAAGAGAGGGATCGTGCGCCCAACCGTGTCTGCCACAACCTGTTCGAACTCAGTTTGTGGCCGCAATGGCACTTCGACTTTCTTGCGTTGCGAGGGATTCAACGGAGAAGTAGTCCCTCGCTCCGGCGCCTCGGGCCGCCCAGACGTTAGCTGAGGTGATTGGATTGGCGCATTCTCCATTTGCTGCTGGCGTGTCGACGTTCCGGGCGTGGTGTCGGACTGGGCGCAGCCTGCAGGCAGAGCACGACCGCTGCTGGCCGCCGCCAAACAGTCCGCCTGCGACGGTTGCCCAGTGTAAGTAGAGTCTTGTGCGTCTTGTGTGCGGGATGTGGAGTCCTGTTGACGGTAAACCTGGTCCTGCGCCAGGGAGAGGCTTGCCAAAGTCATCGTCGCCAGTAGCGGAAAACCAATCCGTCTCATGAATGTGCGAAAGTGCGTCATTGAACGCTCGAGTCCGTGCTCTCTAGGAGTTTCTCTCATTGTCTCACTAAACATGAATGCTTACTTTCTCCGTAAGATGTACTCACCTTTGGACTTGGTGAGCCCAATTCAGCACTGGTGCTGGTTCCTTGACGAGCCTTGCGACTCGCGGAGATAGAGTTCACGGATAACCTCCGCCAGCCCAGCCTGCCAACCCTCCAACCTGAAGCCAAACGTGTTCTCAAACTTATCGTTGCTCATCACCGAATTCATCGGACGACGCGCTGGGGTTGGAAATTCGGCGGATGGAATAGCCAGAATCCGCGTCAATTTGAAGGTCTCACGTTTCCTAAGCGCGTCTACGATGGCACACGCAAATCCGTGCCAGGAGGTGCTCCCTGCCGCTGTCATCTGGTATATGCCTGATGGAAACGCTGGGCTGTCGACGGCTGCGTATCGCGACACCAGTCTAGCTGTAGCCCGTGCTATCTGCAGGCAACTGGTAGGCGAGCCAACCTGGTCATCAACAATTTTCAGCTCTTCCCTTTCACGAGCCAGTCGGCGAATCGTAAGCAGAAAGTTGCTTCCATTCGCCCCGTAAACCCAACTTGTGCGCAACACCAGGAAGCGTCCGCCGGCGGTCTCCACTGCACGCTCTCCTGCCAACTTACTGGCACCGTAAACATTGATAGGTCCGACCGCATCGATCTCCGTGTAAGCTCCCGGCTTGCTCCCGTCGAATACGTAATCTGTGGAGTAATGAATGAAAACCGCATTTATCTTTCGCGCCTCTTCCGCCAGCGTTCCAGCAGCCGTTCCGTTAATCGCGTAAGCCAGATCAGATTGCGTCTCGGCCTCATTCACCGCCGTATAGGCAGCCGGATTCACGATCACTGATGGTTGCACCTGCTCCACCAGCTTTCTGATTGCACTTACGGAGGAAAGATCACACTCCCCGCGACCAACGGCGATTACTTCGCCCTGCTCCTGCAACAAAGGAAGGAGATCCGCTCCCAATTGCCCGTGCACGCCTGTCAGTAATATTCGCAATAAGTGTCCTATTCGAACAGTTCAGCCTTGCTGAACGAAATCCCTGCGCGATCTTTTTGAGAGAGTAGCGGTTCGCCGTTCAGCGGCCAGGAGATACCCAGTTGAGGATCATTCCAGAGCAACGATCGCTCACAGGATGGGGCATAAAAATCCGTTGCCTTATACAGCACATCCGCTGAATCCGAGGTCACGATAAAACCATGAGCAAAACCTTCTGGCACCCAGAATATCCGATTGTTTTCAGATGAGAGCTCCTCGCCGACCCACTGTCCGAAGGTCGGAGAGCTGCGACGAATATCTACAGCGACGTCCCAGATCGAACCCGCAACTACACGGATCAGTTTGCCCTGAGGATGTCCGAGTTGGTAGTGCAATCCCCGAAGCACATTCCGTGCTGAACGAGAGTGATTATCTTGAACAAAATCTCGCTTCAGGCCAAATTCTTCGAAGCTCCTCCGATTGTAGCTCTCCAGAAAGAATCCCCTGTCATCACCAAATACTTTCGGTTCGAGCAGAAGAACTTCCGGAATCTTGGTCTTTCTTATATTCATTTACTCATCTTTCAGGTCCGCACGAAGGACCGAGACTTAATACGATCCAACTCGCGCTTTGGGGAAGATACGAATCTCAAACGATGTGCTTACGTCTGTCTTTATCCCTGGTGACAGAAGTGGGAATTTCCAACTTTCGTACTGACTCTTCGCGGATAGCTCGATGCCAGGTCTGAGGAGCCAGGTAATGCTCCCGGAAAAATCCTGCAGAGTGCCACCCTGCAGAAATGATTTATCAGCGACCATTCTACGGTAGCTCACGGACGCTTTGTTGCGCGCCGTAAACCAGTAAGTACTGGACGCGGTTTCGCCACTACCTTGCCGTCCAACCCAACTCCCAAATATCTGTCCGTAATTCGTGTAACCCTGGGCGTAGTGGGCGTTCGAATAATAGTACGCTTGACCCAATCCCGGCAGATTTGTATTCACGCCCTCGACACGTAGATCCATCTTTCGCAACCCTGGAAGTTGTGGCAGATAGATACCAGGAGCAAATGCATACCGTTCAAAGGAAATCCTGTCGAGAGGATTGTCATAGGCAAATGCCTCGGTGTATACAACCAGCCATTTTCGCAATCCCGGAACGCGGTAGGAGAAGTTGAACTCCGTCGCCCTTTTCCCAGGGTCAACCGGTTGCCCATTGCCTGTAAGCGAAAAAGTATGGAGGAATGTCTTGAGATTGAGTGGCCGTCCTAAACCCGCAAAGATTGTGGTATGGGCCGCACCAAGCTCCAAGTTCTCGGTAGGCTTGATTGAGAAAGCAGCGCCCCATACATAAGGAGGCGGATCCAAGGGGCGGTTTGGGTCCCCGTGAAGGATGAAAGTGGGCCCGAGACGCACATAATGAATTCCACCTTCGCGGGCTATGAAAAAGTCGCTATGGACCGGTCCCAGCACTGACAGGAAGCTAGGCAATGTCAGTGGCTTCGCCCGGGTCAAACGCAGCATCGGCATAGCCTCCGCGTTGTTTGACAGGATCATGGACGAACTCCGATCAGGTCCCCACCATAGGCTCTGCTGGCCGAAGCTGAATTGCCAATCTGAAATATTCAGCGAAGCATAGGCTTCCACGGGGCGGATTCGACTGGTCGTCCCGGCCCTTTCCGCCCACCCAAAGGGCAATCCATCCGAGGCCGCTATTGCCTGCTGAGCTGATGCACTGTACACGGGAATTGCCGACGCATACTGGTACTCGCCTCGCAGATATATGGATAGCGGTCCGGCTTCTGAACGCCCGGAGACTCCGGCAATCGCGTTTGCACCCTGCCCGTAGGGACGACCATTGTCATCCACCAGCGTCTGAGCAAAGTGGAAAGAATCACCAAGCGGCGTGCCGGAAATTCCAGTAAATCGCCCGTAGAAACTCTCTACCTGCGCACCCTGGTTTGGCACCCCATCCCTTAATTTTGTTTCATGCTGCAGTTCGGCATCGAGAGCGTCCAGCAGCGGCATTGCGATCTGGTCATCCTCTTCAGTGTTTTCACGCGCTTCCGCCAACAGGCGGGCGCATTCAAGCCTCGTCCACGGACGCACTACTGCCGAGCTAGTTCGCAAATACCCCATTGCAGCCAAGCGGTCGAACGCGTCGTACATCCAGCTATCGAGCGGAACATAGCTGGAACCCATCTGGCTGGTCGCGCGATCTTCCTCGCTGTTCTCGTCCTTCTCGAATTTCCCCCACTTGCGCACATCGATGTCGGCGTCGCTGGAACGCGCCCGATAGACTTGCCGTCCGATGTACCAGCCCAGTGCACTGCCGATCACAGCATCACTCACAAAATGCTGGTGAGCTTCAACGCGCGCAGCGCTTACGGCTCCTGCAAGCCCATAGCTCAACACCTTTGTAAGTGGCCCTGGATACTCATGTGCGATTACGCTGGCGATAGCCCAACTGACAGCGGAGTGCTGTGAAACGAATGAACTGCCGCCATCAAAAAATTTGCCTCGCCCGTTTCCCGTGAACGGACGATCCCTTCCGGCAACATACTTGATCATGGTTGTATCGATATATGCGTCGATGGCGGCTTCACCGCTCAAGAATCCGGTCTCACGCTGTTGTTCGTTTTTCGCAAACGCACCCCAGAGATACATTCCACCGCCCACGCCCACCATGGCGGCCAACCCAGCGTTTGAAATCGTTGAAGACCGGGAAACCGTAGTAGGGGTGGTTGATACATGTGCCTCGGCTGCGGTGTCGGACGCCACCAGTCCAACGGTGAGCATGGTCAGGGGCACTGCAACTGTCCACTGCCTTTCGCGCATGCGGAATGGAGATGTGAGCAGAGCTCCCTGGTCCTGCAGAATATTCAGCGGGAGAGATTTGAGACGCACGCCGCGATCATCCTTGGCAGTGGCTTCGGGAGGCGTGCCGACGTTGGCGGGTTGCGTGGATTGTGCCTGCGCAGACAGAGTGATTCCGAATATTAACGAGCAGGCCGCGATCCAGATCCGCAATCAACGTCTCCAATAAGCAAATTAAGGCCAGGAAGCATTCGCCGCCGCTGAGTCCGCACCAATCGCGATGCGATCCCACCCAGTGCGATCACTATACGCCGCAACGCGCAGCAAATAATCCAGTCTGCCCCGAGATGGTATCCATCATTAGCAGGGCAGACTCAGTATATTCCCAGACGTAAGTGGAAAGAGGGCCGAATCAGTATGCGTTTTCAGCAAAGAATCCGGAAAAAACCGTCATCAGAATGATTTTGGCGTCAAGTATAAAGCTCCAGTTCTTGATGTAGTAGAGGTCGAGCTCAACCCGTTTTGCGATGTCCGTGTCGCCCCGCAATCCATGTACCTGTGCCCAACCTGTTATGCCGGACTTGAGGTGATGCCGGGAGTTGTAGGCGTCAATCTCGTCACTGAACTTCTCCACAAAATGGGGACGCTCTGGTCGCGGTCCGACCACACTCATATCACCCTGCAACACATTGAAAAACTGAGGTAATTCGTCGAGGCTACTCCTGCGGAGAAACGCACCGAAGGCGGTACAACGCACATCGCCCGGGGTCGTCCACCGAGTATTGGTTTCCGATACTGAAGCGACCCTCATGGTCCGAAATTTCAGCATTCGAAAGACATTTCCATTGATTCCCACCCGCTCTTGCGCGAAGAACACGGGCCCGGGCGATGTTAGCTTCACCAGAATCGCGATCAAGATCATGGGAATACCGGCGAACGCAAGCGCCAGCAGGGAAAAGACAATGTCGAAGCAACGTTTGAGAATAACGTAGCTGATAGTCTCGGATGGGGCTATATGCACGTCTAGCATATGCGTGCCGCCAATCCGGAAAAACCGTTCGCGTACTGTCACGTCCGGGCCAAAATCAAAACATAAACGGATTGGAATCGCAAGATCCTTGAACCGTTCTATCATCTGGGCAAGCATCGGCAGCATCTCCGCGGAAGCCGCAATCACCACGTCGCTCGCAAAGCTCTTCAGATTCTTACTCATCAACTGATCGAGTTCAAGAACCGGAACACCCGATTTCACCTCTGCCCGCTGCCCTGGTATGCGCACAAATGCCACGGTCTGGCAAGGGGCAATCGTGCTGTGCTTGAGCCTTTCAGCAGTGTCCTGCGCAAAAGCGTCTGTGCCAACGACAATGATGCGGATCTGATCCCCGTTTTTGGCCGTGCGCCTCACAATAGATTGAAAGACGAAGCGGAGAAGGAGCACCTCGCCGAGCAGGATCACCGCACTAGTGCCGAGGAGAAGACGCGAGTACGTTGCCCCGCGGTAAAAGAACAAAGCGCTGAAACCAGACATATACGTCCAGGCGAGCGCCTTAAGGCAGTTCCGCACGCCGTTCGCGTCAAGAAATAGAGCCTCGACACTGGTAACACTGAAATGCTCCGTGCAGACAATCCATACCAACAAAAGGGTCACAAACAAATAGAAGTAGTCGCGGGTCAGTGGCTGTATCAGCCCAAGATCCCGCAAACCAATCCCTCCAATGAAGAAGGCCAGCACCGGTAACAGAAAACAACAAATCCGAAAAAAGAATTCGTACAAACTCAGGCGTCGAATCATTGACCCTCATCCTAGATGTGGAGTCGCGTACTTCTAATCAAGACCAAACCTGGTACTCATCTCGGGGGGGATTTCTTCAAAGTAGAACAGACTGAGTGATCCCCGGCAAAGCGAAATCTGCCTCGTTGACCCTGTGAACTGGACAAGTTATTGAAGGAGTTGTGCAAAATTCTTATAGTTCCCATTTTAGGAGGGCGCAGTCCAGTTTCCAGAGTGCCCGAGTCCATTCTGAGACGCGATCAGCCGGATCGAACCAACCTCACTGAGTCGCGGCCACCGACGAATGCTGCAAGCCATTTATGAACCGGGGAGTGATCCCCAGCAGTTTAAGGTAGAGCCGTTCGTGTGCCTCGACCATCGTAGTCGTTGGGAAGCGAGATTGAATGTCCTGTTTCGCCCGCAGCCCAATGGCATCGCGTGCCGCATCATCGCAATAGAGATCGCAACCGAAGCGTGCAATCTCCTCAGGCTTACCGATCGCAGTGAGAAATCCAGTTTCACCATGCTTGATAAGCTCCGGATTCCCTCCGACCGCCGTTGCGATCACGGGAAGTCCCGAGCACATTGCCTCTGTCACAGAATTCGACATTCCTTCAAAGGCTGAGCAACATACATACACATCCATCGCGTTGTAATACGCCTCCGGATTCATTGTCCCTGGAACGATTCGAATTACACTTTCCAGCCCCGCTTCACGAACCTGCCGCCGTACTGCGGGCAACGTACCGTGATCCACTCCAACCATCAGGAATCGGCTGTTTGAGCAACGGGATCGAATCTGTCGAGCTGCTTCGATGAAATCGTTGTGCCGCTTACACGCGAAGAAATTCGCAACTACTCCGAATACAATATCCTTACTTCTAAACCCCAGTTTCCGGCGCATCGAAAAGTCGCGGCCTGAACCAAACGTTTTCTGGTCAACTCCGTTATGAATGGTGTGAATCTCTGCCGCTGACACACCGTCTACAACCTCGGTTTCCTTCGCAATCGCCTCACAATTCGTCACTACGGCGTTGGCAAATTTGAAGGGGAATCGATCGATTCCGGTTAGGATCCGACTGCCTCTTCGCGGCAATTCAGACATACTGCGCCGCCCAACGATAAAAACCGGCACCCCTGCTAATTTCGAGACTAGCGCACCCATTACGCTCGGCACCGGCAGAAAAGCGTGTAGCACGTCAACCCGCACTTCACGCAGAATTCTCAGCAACCTCAAGGTTCCCAACAATAATCGAGGGATCCTCCGTAAGACAAAATTTCCCTCGGGTGGAATTCCGAGTCGGAAGACCTGGTCGAAAAGCCCCTCGTACTCGAACGAGTCACCAGACCCGTCATCCAGGAGTGCTAATATCGGCTCAAATTTCGACCGATCAAGACCTCGCGCCAGATAGAGGAGTTGGCGCTGCGGGCCACCGAGAATCATGCTCGGCGCTAGGTACATCACACGCACCCGGGGGCGCAGGACATTTCGAATCTGCTGCTCAGCTGTAGGTTTTTCCTGAAGCCGGGGGTAGACCTTCAATATTTCAGCAGAAATCATATGTGTACAAACCCTAAAATCAGTAAATAAGAGGCGCCCACTCGCGGGAAGTACTCGCGGCGTTTATTCAACAGTCGCAAAACAATTCTTGGTGGCGCGACGCTTGGCCTGAGAGTCAACTTCAAGGAATCGCAGAGAATGAGCAACTTTGGTTCACTATAACATGGTGAATCTCTGAAATGTACAACGCAAATTGCCCCCGAGTTCAAGTCACCTTTGTTGCAGATTCCGTCCCACGAACCTGGTATCTGGACGTCTTCTCCCGACTTCTAGGTGAGAGAGTAACGAAAGTGCTCGGAGTTGCGCTAACAACGTCACTACTAGCAGTGGCCTAATTCTTGTTTACTCTATGTACTTTGGACCGACGGGCTGATGGCACGTCAGTCCAAAGTACATTCAAGAGTTAAAGCTTCTCCACCAGGAAGTGCGCAGTGAAGGTTCCCGTAGGAGCTGTGCCGGTACCAGTTGGCTGTGAGTAGAGTTGGATAGGCTTGCCGTTCGCCACCCAGATCGGAGCAGAGAAGGAGGAACTGCACGGTCCTGCAAGACTGCAGGTCGTGGCAGCCTGCGCCGCCGTTGAGATGCCGTCACTCCAGGTAAGAACAATCTGTTCGCCGGTGCAAGAACCACCCGGGCAAGTGCCGCCCAACGGCGAGTTCATATAAATAGATACCCGGTAGAAGCCGTCCGCATCAGCCGTGAAAATCGTTTGTGCCGCACCCACCGTGGGGCCGCCCGTTATGGAACCCTGCAGTAAAGCAGGCGACGGCTCAATAACAGCAACGTTCGCAGCCGTTCCTCCCGCCCCGATCGTTCCGCAGGTCACGCCTGCTGCTGTCACCCCAGTGACAACCGAACCCGCCGCGCAAGCACTGGCTAAAATTGCACCGGGAAACGTCTGTCCCGCAGCAAACGTAACTAGCCCATCGAATTGTGCCGTCCCGTTCACCTCAAGCATGGCGCCGGGCGCAGTGGTACCAATTCCAACCCAGCCGGCGTCGGTAATACGCAGGCGCTCGGGAGCCGCACCGGGGACGCCATTGACGTAGTTATTGCTGCCTTTCGGTGTGGTCGCAAAGCTGATGTAGGTGCCCTGGGCGGCATCCGTCCAAGCCTCTGCGGCAAAGAACTTCATGTAAGCACGGCTCAAAGATGAGTAACCGGTTGAACCATAACCCCGGCCTTGCATGGTCATGATGTTGTCATTCGCGGCTAGGGGAAGCGGGTTCGTCGGAGTGCCTTGGGCGCGCCGTCCGATGAAGTTGACACCCACGTTGCCGTAGCCTTCGATGGTGATTGCCGCCGGATCTGTCGTCGAGACAATGTCCAGGTTAAACGCCGGCGTCGTCGTACCGATGCCCACATACCCACTCGGTGCCTGGAAGAACGAGGAGTTGCCCACGTCTCCGGCCGCATCGGTAAACACCGGCAGGTAGCCGGCGGTAGCCGTACCTGTGACCGCAATCAAGGGCGTAGGCTTGATGGCAGCCGCTGCCTTCTGCACCGCAACCTTATTCACAAACGCAGCTGAGGTGATTGCGGATGCCTTCTGAGCAGTCTCGGCAAAGCCAGAGGCCACGGTTATCAGTACAACAAGAGTCATTGCCAGAAATTTCTTCATTTCATCTCTCCCTTTACCGAGTTGCCCCATTGCGGTTAGCTCACTCTCATTATGAACTTCGGATAGTTGTGGAAACCTTTGTGTGTTGCTCATTTCAGGTTGAACCCCGGCGAGGGACCAGCCGGATTGAGAACGGTCAACGTGACTGGCGTCGTTACCGATGAGGTTGACGGAATCGTCGCCGAGAGCATCCCCGGGTTGACGTAGGTTGTGGTGATGCCAATTCCATTCCACTGCACCAACGAACTGGGCGTGAAGTCCGTACCTGTCACCGTCAGTGCGTAATTGCCGCTGCCGTCGGCAGTGAGAGCGCGCGAATCGCCGGTGATCGTCGCTATCGCATCGACGACGATAACCGAGAAAGGCAACGCCGAGGACACGCCGGCCGAGGAGGAACCTGGGATGGTCACTGTGTTCAAAACAGAAACCATATTCGTTCCGTCTAACGCGATATCTGCAGCGCTGATTGCCACATTCAATTGGGTGCTGCTCACGTAAGTCGTCGGTCTCGCCGTGCCATTCCAAAGAACCACGGAAGACGGTGCAAAGTTCGCGCCGTAGACCGAGAGTGTGAATCCCTGGCTACCCGCTGCCGCAGTGCTGGAAGAGAGGGCAAAAAGAAGTGGCGCGTTGGAAGGATCGAAGGCTGAAGGCAAGACCGTCAGTTCCGTAATCCCAATCGAAGACAGGTAATTTCCGCCGCCAGCGAGGTTATAGGTCGCGGTGACGGGGTTCGATCCCAGTACGAATCCGTTGACCGTGGTGACCGGTACGTTCGGCAGTGTCGCTACTCCCCCGCTGACGGAAGCCGTCCCCAGCGGCGTGGCACCTGCGTTGGCGAATGTAACGGTTCCCGTGATCGTTCCCGGGGTCAGCGAACTCACGGTGGCCGTCAGCGTCGTCGTGCCTCCCAAAATAACCTGGCTCGGCGATGCCACAACCGTCGTCGTGCTGGTCGGATGGGTGTAGGTTGCTTGCAGTTCTGTGAATAGGTTGCCGCCGTTTACCGAACCTAGCCCCGTCACCTCGTCATAGCCTGTTCCCGCCAGGTAGCCCATCAGCCCAGTCGAGTCGCAATTTGGTGAACCAGGAAGGCACTGGACCACATTGTCACCGGTTGTAATGTCATGGAAAACCGGAGTCGGTGAAGCTGAATCGGTCGGATATATCCCATATAGCACTGGATTGATATTGCCGAGAGGACCGTAACGTTGAGCAAGCAGTGTGAGCATTCCAGCAAAGGATGGCGCCGACGCCGAAGTACCACCTGCAGTAGCAATCGCCTGATTAACTGGGGGATTGCCGACGCCACTGCTCAGGAATCCACTGGCGCACGTGGCGCCATAAGTCCCTTGATCGAAAGCTGGATCCGCCGAACAAATCAGATAAGCGTCATGGTTGACCGATGCGGAAAAGGCAACATCCGGCACCAGGCGCCCGCCAGAGTTAGGGGGGAGGCCGCTCAGGCTGGATTGCCAGGTTGGTAGCGGAAACAGGAGCGCTCCAGACGCCGTGATCGTACTTTCTCCACCGCCGCTGGCACTCAGTATCGAGGAGAACACGTTGCTGTCATTCCAAGCTGTTTCTGGAATGTACCCAAGCGCAGAATTCACCAGTCCAACCGTCGGATTCCAGTATGTTGCGGGATTCGCTACGTCGCCGGAGAAAGTTGTTCCTCCAACAGCTGTAAAGTTTGGAGAGTCCGCCGGAACTTCCACCGACAGCCCTTGTGTGGCTTGAGACACCAAAGGATCGTTGGCCGAGTCGCATCCTGCCGGACCAGAATCGCCCGAGGATACCACCAACGTTTGCCCTTGTGCGCTGGCAGTGGCGCCATAGCCGTCCAACAACGCAGCCAAGCCTGGGTTTTGCGTCTCGCAAACTCCGTAGCTCATGCTTACGACCGGTAGTATCGATCCGTCCGGCAACGTGTAGTTGTTAATCGCATAATTCAGTGCGTCAAAAACTGTCTGATTGGGATCGGTCGGTGAAGCGTAGATGTAGTCGACTGTCGCGTTCTTTGCGATGCCGCCAGCCCACTCGATATCAAGGTCGGCTTCGCCGAGGTCGCCCGTGGTGGAAATGCTTGCAGTGTCGGTGCAGTCCGCCAAACTAATACAGACGTAAGTCAACTTGGTCGCAGGCAGTCCCGCGGCGGCGCGGAAGTTGTCAATATCCGCCTGTGGCGCGTAGGTCTGTCCGACAACGCCAACGTGCATGCCCGTCCCGTCAAAGCCTGCAGCGTAGACTGATGTTAAGCCGTAGATTTTCGCCCAGTCGCCCGGGGACAGGAAGAAATCAGTGGAGTCCAACGTGTAATTTGGACGCACATGAATCTTGGATGCCCTAGCCTTGGGCCGGAAGGTGTTCAATCCGCTCACGTACCCAATCACTCCCGCAAACTGTGCAGGGATGTGCAGCGCTGTTGCGTTGGCAAAGTGGGCCTCGCCATTCAAGTTGTACTGGTGCAACTGAGTGTGGAGCGCCGCTTCTACTTGCCATGCCTTACCGCTGAATGAAATGGAAGTGCGGGTTTTAGAAACGCTTTCCACCGTGAAGCCCTGCGATTTCAGCCATGACGTCAGTTTGCCCATATCCGCGTCAGTCAAACCGAAGCGGGCTGCGTACTGCTCGTGCGTTAGAAATTTGTGGTACTGCGGGGAATTCCGGTCCTGCAATGCTTTCAGCAGCGCTGCTATCTCTTGCTTCTGAGCTGCGCTCGGGGCAATATTCAGCGTCATTGAATTCAACTGCAGATTGGAATTCACGGGACCCAAATCGGTCCCCTTAGCGGTTAACGGATGTACCGTCCCAGAAAGTTCCGTGGTCGGCTTTGCTGAAATAGCCTGCGCTATACGATTCTGGCGCCCAGCCATCTGCGCCATCATGGATGTCGCACCAAGCAGCACCACACCGACAAATGCGGCCCACTTTCTCCAACTTAAGTTTGCACCATACAACTGCGCCAAACCCTGCGCACTGTCTCTGCTCATAGCCGAGTCCTCTGGGATTGCTTTCAAGTGGTTCTTTAGTTGAGTCGCCGAGAAGCCTACGCTGAAATCACTAGGCCCGAAAGAGAGATGCAGAAACTCTGAAGGTATGATGCGGGATTTCCAAATTAAGTACTAACACTGAAGTGCTAAGGGCCTGAAAGATGTCACAAATATGTCGCTTTCGGGAACGCCGGGAATAATATTTCGTCGATGCCTTGCCTAAGGAATTCCAAGTCACTGCGCCGCGTATTTGGGTTGAGCATGCGGCAACTGTATGAAAAAACAAGACTTAATGTTCAATGCCGAAGTGAGGGAAGCGGAAATACCGATTGGGTAAGGGTACTAAGATTTAACAAAGCAAAGCTCTATGAAATAAACAAGACAACTCCGCACGCGCAGCTTGGGGCAGTGAGCGCTAAGATCGAGCTTCTAGAATGACTGTCCGCGAGCGAATTCTGCCTTGGACGCAAATTTCACCAACTACCTCCAGTCTGGATCCGGCGGAAGTTCACTCTCATGCGCGGGGCGTGTATCTTCGTGGGTGCGAACCGGACGCTCTGGATGATCACCGGCATCCTCCACCCCCTCTATCACTTCGGCTTCATACGCCTGATCGTCCTCGGCTAGTTCCTCCACACTTTCGTCCGCCGCTTCGCTAGCTGCGTCCAAGCCCTGTGCGTCTCCGGATTGGCCTCCACTTTCTGAACCTGACTGCCCAGGATCAGATCTAAGTTCATCCAGCTTTACTTCCTCTTCCCGATGCTTTTTTGGTTTGCGGCTCATGGTGTGCCTGCCTGTTCTCAGATTGTCTTCTTTTGGTGATTGACTGTAATAAGAAGGGCAGCAGATTCCCGGGGTTGCGACGTTTCGCAGGTTCCCATTCTCGCATCCTAAGCACTTAGAGAGAATTTCGCCCCAGGAATCCTATAAACGCCTATGAAGATTCCCTTCTATTTCCTTCTGGCTTGTTCGGCGGCCTGGGCGCAGTTGCCCAACAACACCAGCGCTCCCAGGTCATCGCCAGTTCCACTGTCCCGCGCTTCTGTCCCGTTAGATTCACAAGTATCCAACTTGCTCAATCAGGTACGGAGCTCAGCTGAGAAGTTCAACACGGATGTAGCGCGGTTGCGCATCGACAAATGGAAGGCCGATGCCGGGAGTAAACAACAGGCTCAGGCCGCTGCGGCGTCAATTAGTCGTAACCTGAACAATGCAGTGCCGGACCTATTGCAGCGGATTGAGGCGTCACCCGGTTCGCTGAACGCCAATTTCAGGCTGTACCGTAACCTGAACGCGCTGTACGACACATTTTCCGCACTGGTTGAGTCGGCCGGAGCCTTCGGTCCCAAGGAACAATACGAGCCGCTTGCTGCCGATATTTCCCAACTCGACCAACTCCGCCGCCAAGCGGCCGAGCGGGTGGACTCGCTGGCTGGAGACAACGATGCCGAATTAGCGCGCCTTCGGGCCAAAATCTCGGCGGCTGCAACCGGCGCTAAGCCTCCCGCAAAAATTGTGGTGGACGACGAGCAGCCAAAGCCGAAACCAAAGAAGAAGCCTAAGGCTACCCAAAATCAATCGCAGACCCCTGACAAATAACCTCCAGCCGCAGCCGTTTTCGAGGTTTCGCCGAATTCTGGGAACATTTCTCCCCCGCGTGGAGTCTATGCACTAAGCACCAGATGGCCGGAAGGTCCATGGCCGTGTGAGTTGTTTGCGGGAGTAGACAGGATTAACATGGAGGTTGTTTACGGTGAGTGCCGTAGGAGTAGCCTCGGTGGGCGAATTGGTCAGCGCATGGGAAATGCGCCCGGAAGATGCTTCGATCGTCGCCGAGTTGAAGGCGGGGAGCGAGGACGCCTACACCCGGCTCATCGCACAGTACCATCAGACCATCTACAACTTGGTGTACCGAATTCTGGATGATCCCACCGACGCTCCGGATACCACACAAGAAGTTTTCATCAAAGTCTTTCGAGGCATGCCTAGTTTCAACTGCGAGAGCAGTTTGAAAACTTGGATGTATCGCATCGCTATCCATGAGGCGAGCAACCGCCGCCGCTGGTTCTTCCGCCATAAGGTGCAGGAGTTGTCGATTGAGCCTGTGACGAATGATGGTGAAGGCCGCGCGACGAGTTTGCGCGACAGCCTGATGGATTCGGGCGAGTCACCATTCGAAACGGTGTCACGCGGCCAGGTACGGGCGCGAGTGGAACAAGTGTTACAAGAGTTGCCGGAGCGCTATCGCACGGCAGTGGTGCTGCGCGACATTGAAGATCTGTCCTACGAAGAAATCGCAGCCGTAACGGAAACATCGTTGGGTACGGTTAAGTCCAGGTTGGTGCGCGGACGCGAAGCGCTCCGAAAACGGCTTGAACGCTACGCCCACGAACTGGGCCCTGAAGCAGTAGCTTCCTCGGGATCGAATGAAAAGAACCGGGTACGGAAGCTAACACAGCGAGATCGTGAGATCGAGGTCACACCATGAAATGCACCGAAGCAAAGCAATTATTTTCTCCGATGCTGGACTCGATGCTGGATGGCAAACAGTTTCAAACACTCAATGAGCATGTCACTGAGTGTGCAAGCTGCGGCGAGGAATTCGCCGCGCTTCGCAAGACCAAGCGGTTGATGGCCACACTTGCCCCACATACAGCGCCGCCGGAGCTCGCGCTGTATCTCAAGATTGCGGTGTCGCAACAATTGGCGGCGCGCCACAGTCGCTGGGAGGGAATTCTGGTGCGCTGGGAAAACGCCCTGAACGCCTTCATGTTTCCCGCTGCAGCCGGACTGGTTTCCGCGGTCGTGATCTTCGGATTGTTAATTGGCATGCTGGTGCCAGTTCATCTGTCCAGCGCAAATGACGTTCCAACCAAGCTCTACACACCGCCCGAAATGACCTCTGCGCCCTTCGGCCTTGAGGGCGGGACAAGCAATGGGGATGCCACTCTGGTGGAGGTTGTCATAGATTCGCATGGCCGGGTTCAGGATTACCGCGTGTTGAATTCGCCTGGCGAGTTGAGTCCAGAACTGAAAAACGCCCTGATTTTTACCCGGTTCCGTCCCGCAACCAGCTTCGGAATGCCAACCAGCGGGCGGGTTGTCATCTCGTTCTCCAATATCAACGTCGGCGGCTAGCCCTTTAACCGGGGAAGATGTAGCCTGCGCAGGAATCAAAAGCGACTGCTCAAACCATCCCATGTTTTTAGGTGGCGGACACCGTCTCTCTCGTCATCGCCGAAGGCTTCGGCGCGAACCCCGGGGGCATGCACCGCAGTTAGATGGTAGTATTTGCTTCCCCGCCGCACACCTCTTACACTGACTCAAACGGCGAGACGATTAGAAAACCAGGAGGGCCCACTGAAAACCCGCCAGTCGATTTTGCTTGTACTTGGCGCCATTCTCACTCTTCCAGGCATGGCCCAGCAAGCGCCCCGCATGAGCGTGGAAACGAGTCAGGGACTATTCTCCGTGATGGCTGCGATCAACGTGTGCGGCTATGACGCGGACTTGTCAAAGTCGGTTCCTTTGCGCCAACAGATTCGCGGAGAGGTGTTGAAGGCCGCCCAATCGCGGGAGGCGCAATTGGAATTGCGCAGAATGTGCACCTTTTACGAGGATCACCAGCAGGATAGCGCCTCACGCACGCTCTCCAACTACGTTGCTCTTGGGTTGAACCTGAATGACAGCCCGAAACTGGATCTGCGCACCAAAGAAAGCAGCCTGCCTCCAGACGCGATTTTTGTTCTTGGATTTCTGCCTCTGCTGCAGCGCTTCAGCACGGAAGCAAATCTCAACGCCATATGGCAGCGCCATCGGCCTGATTATGATGAACTGATAAAGAACCTGCATAAGCCTGTCAATGACACGTTGATTTCCACCGACATCTACCTTAAGCGCAATTTAAACGGCTACATCAAGCACGAGTTTGTGATTTACGTGGAACCGTTGGCCGCTCCCAGCGAGGTCAACTCGCGCAACTATGCCGATGATTACTACATGGTGGTAGCCCCAACCAACACGGGCGCGATTCGGTTGGACCAGATTCGCCACACATATTTGCATTACATTCTGGATGCCAAGATCCTTTCCCGAGGGACTACCTTGGAGCGGATCTCGCCGCTGCTGGAGTCAGTGAGGGGCGCGCCCCTGGAAGACAGCTACAAGTTCGACATGGGATTGCTGCTGACGGAGTCGCTGATCAGGGCGATCGAAGCGAGGCAGTTGGGCGGACTCAAAGGTCCAAACAAACCCAAAGAACAATTGGCATGGAATTCTACCCAGCAGGGTTTCATTCTGACTCAGTATTTCTATGACAAACTGGTCGTGTTCGAGCACGACGAGGTGGGATTTGACCAGGCATATGCCGACTGGTTGCATGATATCGACGTGCAAAAGCAGCAAAAGTTTGCCGCTACGGTTCCCTTCGTCCAGAGCAGCACGCCGGAACTGGTTCGCAAGAGTCGGCACAAGGAGATGCTCGTTGATCTTGCGGAGCGCGCCCTGGCCAACGGCAACTTGAATGGGGCACAGAATTACGCCCAACAAGCTATACAGAATCATGAAGACCAGGGAAGGGCTCTGTTTGTACTAGCCCGCGTGTCGGTTGCCGGGGGCGATTTGAACGCAGCGCAGGATTTCTTTGTACGCGCGGCGGCAGCATCCAGTGATGTTAAGATTCGCGGTTGGTCACACATCTACCTGGGACGCATACTGGATATGCAAGCGCATCGTCAGGAGGCTGTCGAGCACTATCGGGCGGCGCTGGATGCAGGTGGCACACCAGAGTTGAAGGCAGCGGCAGAAAAAGGATTGCAACAGGCATACCAAGCGCCTGCCAAGCGTCCAACCGAATAGAACGGAGAGACCTTTGAAGATATCGAGAACATTAGGCACGGCTGCAATTCTATTATTGGCCACTATGGCGCTGGCGCAGTCCGCGCCTCCGTCTGCAACTCCGAACGCGCCGGCACCCAATAGTCAGGCTGCGCCAGCCCCGGCGAAAAAAAGTCCGCAACCAAAAACACAGGCCGAATACGAAGCTTACAAGACCGCCGATTCGCAGACGGACCCAGCCAAACTTGAAGCTGCGGCTACCGACTTTGCCCAGAAGTTTCCTGACAGTGAGTTACGTCCCTTCCTTTTCCAACGCGCGATGGGACAGTATCAAATGGCGAACAATCCTGACAAAACTCTGGAGATGGCCCGAGCCGTCCTCAAATACGATCCGCATAATGCGGTAGCTCTGCTTACTGCTGCCCAGATGTTGTCTGAACGCACGCATGACAGCGACTTGGACCGGGACGACCGCCTGAATGAAGCTAGCGCCAACGCATACGACGCGCTGCGATACTCAGGCGAAATCATGCAGCCACCAAATATGGCTCCGGAACAGTTCGCTGGAGCGCTCGCACAACTCCGTGGAACAGCCCACGAAGTGATTGCAACGGTGGCATTCAAGAAACTGGACTATTTTGCTGCCATCAAGGAATACAACGCTGCCGTCGCCGAGGAAAAGGAGCATACCGACCCTGTTGTCTTCCTGCGCCTCTCCGTGGCGCAGGATAAGAGTGGCGACTACGCTGTTGCGCTCGTTACGGTGCAAAAAGCAATCGCTGCCTCTGAACCCAACAGCCAAATCCGGCAACTGGCAGAGCAGGAGAAGTCCCGCCTCGAGAAACTCTCCGCAGCTCAAGCGCAGCCTGTCAGCAAATAATCAAAAATCCCCGCGCCCGGCACCCGAGCGCGGGGCTCTAATAAAGCGTCATTTATGAAACACCTGCCTCTGGATAATCTCGAAAAGTTGCTTCATCACCAGTTCGCCAATCGCGAATTGCTGCAGCAGGCGCTTACCCACAGTTCCTTCGCCCGCGAGAGTCTGGAACCTACTGGAGACAATGAGCAACTGGAATTTCTCGGCGATGCAGTGCTGCAATTGGTAGCCAGCCAGGAACTATTCCAGCGCTTTCCTTCGTATCAGGAGGGGGAGTTGTCAAAACTGCGCGCCCACCTTGTCAATGCCAATCACCTGGTGCAGTGCGCGTTGGAATTGGAATTGGGGAGCTATCTTCGGTTGGGAAAAGGCGAGGAGAAAACCGGGGGGCGTCGCAAAACGGCCGTACTTGCCGACGCCGTGGAGGCCACGCTGGCGGCGCTATATCTGGATGGAGGGTTGTTCGTGGCCCGCGCATTCGTACTCTCCCACATCCTCGAACCGGAGTTGGAGCGACTCTCTGAGACCGGCGACGAAGTCCTTGTGGCCGACCACAAGTCTCGCCTGCAGGAGATGCTGCAGGCCAGCGGACGTCCTGAACCGCGTTATGAAATGGTCGGGGAAGAAGGACCGGCTCACCGCAAGAGCTTCACTATGCAAGTGATTGTGCTCAATCCGGGAAATGAAACCGAGTTCGCCACCGTGGGCAGCGGAAACACCAAGAAAGCCGCCAGCCAGTTGGCCGCACAGAAGGCGCTCGAACGCCTGCAGAGTAGTCGCAATGAATGATTCCGGATTGGGCAAATCGAATCCGGGAGAATACGGCGAGTCGGGATTGAGCCAATCACCGCCGATTCTGCCCGAGATGGTTCCGCCCAATGCTCCCGGGTATTCGGGAGATGTTGTGGAAGGTGCGCTTCAGGAATTCTCCGCCATACCGGCTCCCGTCGTGGTCCAGAAGCGCAAACGAGTCCCTTGGAATGTGTTTGCGCATGTGCAGTTTGCCTTGCTGGCGTTGTGCATCGCCTTGTTCATCATCACTTTCATCGTGCAGGCTTTCCGAATACCTTCTGGCTCAATGGAAAACACCCTGCTTGTGGGCGACTATCTCCTGGTCGACAAGACGCGCTTCGGCCCTGCCGGCGCGTGGCATTCCATCTTGCCCTATCGCGCCATTCATCGCGGCGACATCATCGTCTTTCGCTATCCGGTGGACCCGACGCAGCATTTCGTGAAACGGGTGATTGGGCTGCCGGGCGATCATGTACGTCTGGTGCATCGCCGCGTCTATATAAACGGTCGCCAGCTAGAGGAGAGATACCCGGTTTTCAAAGAACATTTTTCCGATGAATTTCGCGATAATTTTCCTCGAGGCAACTGGATCAACGAAAACATAAGCGTGGAATGGGCGACCCGATTGCGCACCCTGGTAGAAGATGGCGAGCTCATCGTGCCACGCGGCCAGTACTTCGTTCTCGGCGACAATCGCGACCAGAGCTTGGACAGCAGGTACTGGGGATTCGTCCCTCGTGAAAACATAATTGGACGTCCCATGCTGATCTACTTCAGCATTGTGGAAACCCCGGATGACGATAACCCGATGGAAAGCGACTCTGCGGATGATAAACTTTTCACTCTGCGTGCCCGCATCTCCCATGCGTTCGGTGATTTGCGCTGGCAGCGGATTCTGCGCCTGGCGCCTTGACGCCGGCCAGATCAGGACTGGACTAAGTTGGCGAAAGAATTAAAAGAAATAGAAGAAGAGAAACAGCAACCAGCTCCCCCCAAGGAGACGATGCCGGAGTTTGTCGCCTCCATCGCTTCGGTACTGGTCATAGGCCTGTTTATCATTACTTTTTGCATGCAGGCTTTTGAGATTCCAACCTCGTCCATGGTGCGTACGCTACTGATCGGTGATCACGTCTTTGTTGATCGCGTCCGACTGGCTCCCAAATCCAGCTTCATGGACAAGATCATTCCTTACCGCGACCCCCGGCGTGGCGATATCGTGGTATTTGTTTCGCCTTCGGAGCCAGGGCTGTTTGTGGTGAAGCGCGTGATTGGTGTCCCCGGAGACCGCATTCATCTGCGCGACGGCAAGGTCTATCTCAACGGCAAGTTGCAGGATGAACCGTATGCGATCCACTCCCGCGGCGATTACAACCCTTACCGCGACAACTTCCCAGCCGTGCCTCCCTCTCGAGAGGACCAACTCTTTATGGACTGGCAGCTCACCTTGCCGGATCATATCCAGGGCGAGGATGTTGTTGTGCCGCCCAATGCGTATTTCGGCATGGGAGATAACCGCGACGTGAGCTATGACAGCCGCTTCTGGGGCTTCATTCCTCGCGAGAACGTCGTCGGCAGGCCTATGTTCATTTATTGGTCCTTCCGAACCCCGGACGACCAGTACACCAAGACGAACGTGAGTGATCGTGTCGGCTTCTTCTTCCACATCCTGACCCACTTCTTCAACGATACCCGCTGGTCACGCATGTTGCATGTGGTGCGATAGACATGGCAGCGAAGAGAATCCGCCAGGGAATCGCGATTGCTGTATTCCTTGCAGTTGCCGCCCTGGTGGTGCCGCCATTCGTGAACGTCGGGCGATACAAGGGACGGATCATTGAGTCGATGAGCAATGCTCTCGGGCGCCCCGTGACTGCGGATGCGGTCGAGATGCGTCTGGTGCCTCAACCTGGCTTCTATCTGAGCAACGTTTACGTGGGCGATGATTCTGCCTACAGCGCTGAGCCAATTCTGCATGCCGATGAAGTCACCGCTTACTTGAGCCTGAGTTCGCTCTGGCGGGGACGTTTGGAAATTGCCCGCCTCAAGCTTAACTATCCCAGCCTCAATCTTGCCGAACGCGAGGATGGAAGCTGGAACATGGAGTCACTTCTGTGGAAGGCGTCTCGCACCCAGGCCGCGCCGACCTCCGCCCGGCTCTCGGAATCCCGAACGCGTTTCCCCTACATTGAGGCCACCAATGGCCGAATCAATTTCAAATATGGATTGGAGAAAAGCGTCTTCTCTTTCACCGAAGCTGACTTTACCCTCTTCAGCCCAGCTGAGAATCAATGGCGCATGAGGTTGGCGGCCCGCCCCGTGCGAACCGACATGCCAGTGACTGACACTGGAACCGTGAAAGCCGAAGTGACGATGCAACGCGCCGGTATGTTGCGCGACTCTCCGATGAAGGCGACCGTGACTTGGGAGCGTCTGCAATTCGGCAATCTTACCCGCCTCATTTATGGCGAAGACCGTGGATGGCGCGGCGCACTGGAAACGAGTGCGCAATTCAGCGGCACCCCGAGTGCGCTCCAGTTCACAACGGCTGCGAAGCTTCGTGACTTCCGGCGCTATGACATATCCAGCGGGGACGCGGACCTGAACGCCACCTGCACGGGCGAGTTGAACGTAAGCGCCAGCCTGCTGCAGAACACCGAGTGCCGCTTGCCGCTGGAAGGTGGATTGGTCTCTGTTAAGGGCACGCTTCGGGGTCTCCGCTACCCACGATACGATCTGGCGATCACGGCACAAAACCTCGGCGCCAACGCCTTGCTGAATCTGTCGCGACGCGCCAAGCGGGATTTGCCCGATGACCTCACCGCTGCAGGCACGATCTCCGCCTCATTTCATGCCCGGCGAATGGACGCGGCCCCCTCGCAGTGGATCGGCAACCTCGTTGTCAATGGACTTGTGGTCCATTCTGCTGTGCTGGGAAAGGACTTGGCGGTCAGCAAAGCAGTAGCCATGGCAAACACTGAGGAGGGAGTGCCGGTACCAGGACGGCGGGGGCAATCCGCAAAAGGCACACCACCTGTACGCGCACTGGTGGTGCAAGGCTTCAACCTGCCACTCGGTGGAGCAACACCAGCCACCCTCGATGGACAGCTCGACAGTCAGCGATTTGATTTGCACATCAAAGGCGACGCAACTCTCGAACGCTTGCAACAGTTTGCACGCGCAATTGGTGTCGGGGCTCCCAAGATAGTGCTGGCAGGCCCAGCGGTGGTCGACCTTGTGATTGGAGGCAACTGGAAGGCCTTCGAATCACCCGAGGTCACTGGCACTGCACAATTGAAGAATGCTCGCGCCGAGGTGCCCGGGTTCTCCGAACCGCTCGAAATTCCAAGCGCCCGCGTTGATCTCGATCACGATCGCTTCACCGTGCGCAATGCCTCGGCAACCATAGGTAAAGTGACGCTTAGCGGCAGCGCTAACCTTCGACGTTCCTGCGATGGGGAGTCACTTTGCGAATCCAGCTTTGACCTCAAGACCGACGATCTGAACCTGGAACAGTGGAATAAAATACTGAATCCACGGCTGAAAAAGAGACCCTGGTACCGGCTTCTGGGTGTGGGCGGGGCCGAACACAATGTGATCGCCAGGCTTCGCGCCAACGGACATCTTACCGCCCGGCGTCTGACCTTGGGCACCGCTGCGGGCACTGGATTTGAAACCGATTTCTCGATTGCCGACGGGGTACTGCAGTTGAAGAACACCCGCGCCGACCTGCTGGGAGGCACAGTCGCAGGCAATTGGAAGATGGACTTCACCGGCAGCGAGCCTCAATACGAGAGCACCGGAACGGTGGCGCGGATTCAACCAGAGAAGCTGGGAACTCTCCTCAACGCCCCCTTTGGAACTGGCGCATTGGGGCTTAAGTACCACGTGAAGATGGCAGGATGGGATGCAGGCACCCTGGCAAAATCCACTCTGGCGGAGACGGAATTCACGTGGAATGGCGGTACCCTGAGAATCGCGCCCGATGGCAAGGTTCCTTGGCGAGTGCTTTATGGCACGGGCAAAGCGGGGCTGGACAAAAACGGCTGGACCATCTCCGATAGCAAATGGAATACACCCGCAGGCATCTATCGATTGAGTGGGACCGCTTCGCGCGACTTGGCCCTTGCCTTGGTGTTTACGCAATCTGACGGTGCCGTGTGGAAGGTGACAGGAACGCTCCTGAAACCGCTACAGAGCACGCCAGCACCACCGCCAACACAAGCTAGACGTAGATGAAAGTATTTCGCTCCATCGCCGGAAGATTCACATGTGCCTCATTTTTGCCCACGGGTGGCCCATTCAAGCCTTCTTTTGGCTTGAGTGGGGTAGTTGTTCTTATTGTTGCCATTGGGTTTCTGCTTGCAACGACTTACGGCGAACAGAGACGGTCGGCGAGCTTTGCCAGCGCCGAGCGAAAGATTGGATGGATCGGCGAAAACGGCCACAGTGAGCATCCCTCGAACCGCCCTACGGTCTTGACAGCCGACGAATGGAACGCCTACCTGAATGAAGGAGGGGTGCAGTTACCGGAGGGCGTCACCCGGGTTCAATTGACCAGCGATCCGGCGGTTGTGCATGGCGATGCCGAAGTCGATTTCGACCGGCTCACCTCCAATCGTACGCGCAACAATCCTTTGCTCCAACTCTTCACCGGCAAGCACCACGTCACGGCTACTGCCCAGGCCGCAGCGGTCAACGGGGTCGGCACAGTACGGGTCCAATCCGTGGAGTTTGACGGGGTCAAGATTCCGGAAATGGCCCTGGAATACTTTTGCAACCGCTATTTGAAGCCAAAATATGGCAATGCGGTCGGAATCGACTCACACTTCGCCCTGCACTCCCATATCGACACGGCCATCCTCGGGAAGGATCAGGTCACGATCACTCAGCGCTGACCCGGTGGCAGGCCAAAGCGCTCCTTCCCTGACGGGAACTCCCCTGCTCAACGTGTTAGTATCAAGGTTTCGGGCATGTTGTAGAGCTTCCCCGGCTTTGAGCTGGATTGTGTCTGCTGCCCGCAGGCTTGGCCACCGAGGCCAGCCCACTTTCCCCTAGGATTTTCCAATCCGAAGGACTTCCTGAGAGAGATACGGATGTCGGCAGAAGCCATACAAGCTGTGAACCGCCGCGTACTGAGCGGAATGAGACCAACGGGTAAGCTGCACATCGGCCATTACGTGGGCGCGCTGCAGAACTGGACCCGGCTCCAGAACGACTACGATTGTTTTTTCTTTGTTGCCGACTGGCATGCGCTGACGACGGATTATGCAGACACGTCGCGCGTCAAAGCAAACATTCTGGAGATGGCATTCGACTGGCTCGCTGCCGGACTCGATCCCGAGAAGGCGACCCTTTTCATCCAATCGCATGTGCCGCAGCACGCAGAACTTCACCTGCTGCTCTCCATGATGACTCCCCTGGGCTGGCTTGAACGCGTGCCAACCTACAAGGAGCAGAGGGAGAATATAAAAGAAAAGGATCTGGGTACGTACGGATTTCTCGGCTATCCCGTCCTGATGACCTCCGACATTTTGATGTATCAGGCTTCCTATGTCCCGGTAGGCGAGGATCAGGTAGCGCACGTCGAGATCACGCGTGAAATCGCGCGGAGATTCAATCAGTTCTACCCGCTTGCACCTAAAGGGGCCTTGAAACTGGCAAAGGATCCAGAGCAGTTTGCGCGGAATGTTTTTCCCGAGCCGCAGCCACTTCTTACCCCGGCGGCAAAACTTCCCGGCACCGATGGCCGCAAGATGTCGAAGTCGTACGGCAACTCCATTCTGCTCAGCGACCCCGAATCTGAGGTCCGCAAGAAGCTCAAGACGATGGTCACCGATCCGGCCCGCGTCCGACGCACCGATCCCGGCAATCCTGACGTGTGCCCGGTCGGCGACCTGCACAAGATTTTCAGCAACGCGGAAACCATGGCCAACGTGCGCGAAGGCTGCACCACTGCGGGTATCGGTTGCATTCAGTGCAAGGGATGGGTTGCGGATAACATTGTTTCGCTTCTGAATCCGATCCAGGAAATCCGTCACGCCTACGAAAACAATCCGAAGCGCGCATGGGATATCCTCGAAGCCGGCTCGGCACGGGCGCGAGTCGCCGCCGACTCAACACTGGTCGAGGTACGTGAGTCCATGCACATGTCGCTGAGTTACCAGGCTCCGGAGAAAACCGCAGAGTAGCCGATGAGCGATCAACCCACCACACCGCCGTCTTCTCCCACGGCGAAGAAACCGGATTCGGCGAAGGACACCAGGCATGGCGGACCTAAGCCAGCACCTGCTCTTGCCGATATTTTTCCTTTTTCGGTGAGTGTGGGTACCGTCTACGACGGACCGCTTGACCTGCTGCTGGACTTGATTCGCAAGCAGGACATCGATATCTACGACATTCCCATTGCGCAGATCACCGCGCAATATCTGGCATACGTCGAGCACATCCGCAACTTTGACTTGGACCTGGCTGCAGAGTTTATTTACACCGCTTCCCTGCTGATTCAGATCAAGTCAAAAATGCTGCTGCCACGCGACCCTGATGCTCCACCCGACGAGCAGGACCCGCGACTGGAGCTGGTCAATCGCCTGCTGGAGCACGAACGCTACAAGCAAGCCGCGCAGATGCTTTTGCAAAAGCAGCAGCTTGAGGAGGCAGTCCTCACCAACCCCGCGCTCAAAGATTTTCGCGATGCGGAGGGCACCGAACCTGAGTTGGCGGCAGACGTCATCGACCTGGTTAGGACTTTTCAGAAGATTCTGGAGCGCGCCAAGAATCGGCCCACGCTGCAGTTTGACGAAGAGGCGGTCACGGTTGCGCAGATGATTGAGTATGTGCGCCGCCGGTTGATGGTGGAAGACCGGCCGATTCGGCTGAAAAAATTATTACGTCACCTGCGTTCGCGTACCGCGTTGGTCTGTTCATTTCTCGCAATCCTCGAGATGATCCGCTTGCAGGCCGTGGTCTGCCGGCAGGATGATGTATTTGGCGAGGTCGTACTGAAAAAATCTACCGGCTTTGACCGCCTTGTCGATGAAGGCGGTTCGTCCGTGCGCGACGACTGGCAATAATAAAATGTTCATTTCGACAAGCGAGTCACGATGAGTTTGAAAGCAAAAGTCGAGGCAATTATCTACGCGGCTGAAGATCCGGTCACGCTGGAGCAGATGTCTCTGCTGCTGAAGGACGTTGTACTGGCCGACCTCGCCTCCGCGCGAGAAAACCTTGCCATCGAGCAGGCGGACTCCGCTGCCGAAGCTGCTGCGGGCGTGGAAGCCGAAGAGAGCGCACTGCTCCCCGAACTTGCTATTGAATCTGCGGAGCTGATTTGCCCTGAGCCGGGACCTTTGATGCCGCAAGAGGCGAGTCCAATAACTGCCGCACTGCCGGAGAGCATGGAAGTCAACACTGCTTCCGAATCCACTTCCTCAGCCAATCCAATCCCCGAACAAGCGGATCATAGAGAAACTCAAACAGAGGATCAGTTAGAAGCTCAAGCAGCTGAGACATCCGAAGAGGGTACTGCGCAGGAGCCCGTGACGGCAAATTCCGTGACAGATGTGGAGCCTGCTCCAGCCGAGTCGGCAACCGTTGCCGCACCTGGAACAACTTCGCGCAAGCGCGTTCCCAAGAAGACCGAAGCCGAGATCGCCGAGGACAAAGCCGTACGCGCTCGCGTCCGCGAGGTCCTGGTTGAGTTGGTAACTGATTACGCTAATGAAGATCGGGGCATGGAGATTCGTCAGGTTGCAGGCGGATTCCGCATGACAACCAAGCCAGAACATCATGACGTGGTGCGTGCCTTTGCCAAAAGTCTGAAGCCGCCGATCCGTCTTTCGCTCGCTGCCCTTGAGACGCTCGCGGTCATCGCCTACAAGCAGCCCATCACCGGCCCCGAGATCTCTGATATTCGCGGCGTGGAGTCGGCCAGCGTACTGGGCACATTGCTCGACCGCAAGCTCATCACCACCGCCGGACGGAAGCAGGTTATCGGGCGGCCCATGCAATACAAAACCAGCAAAGATTTCCTGATGCGCTTTGGGTTGAATGACGTGAACGAGTTGCCGAGCATGGAGGAATTCTCCCAACTTGCCTCCGACGGCACGATTGAAATCACGCCAGCGGAGCCACAGGAAACGCCATCGCTCTTCGAACCGGAGACTTCTCAGTCCGTCCCCGGTGAAGCCGGAGATTGGGGTGGTCTGTCTGGTGATCAACTCACCCCGGAACCCATAAAAACAGAGAATCTGGAAACTCACGATCAGGGTTCTTCCCTTCCAGAGCCACAACCATCCGATGCAGCAGAGGCGGCCGACAGCCAGCCGCAGTCAGAAGCTGAGTCCAGCAATGTACCCGAAGCCGAGCACCCATCGGCCACTAAATAGAAACTCGAGAGCCCTCTCAGGGGACGGCGTGCCCCTGGTATTTTTTATGTGTTAATTTCTTCGATCGCCTGATGGCGAGCGGTTTCGCGAAAGGCTGTACTGACCATGGAAACAAAACCTGAAAGACTACAAAAAATTCTAGCCGCGGCAGGACTCGCATCGCGGCGTAAAGCCGAGCAGTTGATTGCGGCCGGCATCGTCTCCGTGAACGGGCATGTCGTTACTGAGCCCGGCACCAAGGCCGATCCGCGTATCGATGAAATCCGTGTCGATGGAAAGTTGCTCCGAGGCCCCGAGCGCCACGTCTATCTAGCGGTCTACAAACCCAAGGGCCACATGACCACCGTCAGCGATCCCGAGGGGCGTCCGACGGTAATGGACCTGCTCAAGGGAGTGGACGAACGCGTCTTTCCCGTGGGCCGTCTTGATTACATGAGCGAAGGTCTGCTGCTGCTCACCAATGACGGCGACCTGATGGCGGAGTTGACCAAAGCGGGCTCCCACATCGCCAAAACTTACATGGTGAAGGTGAGCGGTAAGCCCACAGAAGAAGAAATCGACAAACTGCGCAATGGAATTATGCTGCCCCCCGAACCCGGCTTGACCGGTGTTCGCGGCAAAAAGCAGCCCGGCACCGAACGGCGCTCCTTCGCCATCATGACCCAGCCTGCGGCGATTCAACTTGCCGTAGACCAAGAGAATCCGTGGTACGAGGTGACACTGACGGAAGGGCGAAATCGCCAGATTCGGCGCATGTTCGAGCAGATCGGCTATCACATTGAAAAGATCAAGCGGGTACGCTACGGCTCGCTCACTCTCGACGTTGAGCCCGGCGAATTCCGCCACCTTACGACCAAGGAAGTGAATCAGCTTCGCAAGTCGATGGATACCCCGTTCAAACCCAAAACCATCAAGGTGAAGAGAAAAGACGATCGTCCCGAGCGCAGGCCCCGCGTGGATGCCGCCCGCTTCGTAAAGGGCCGTCGCGGCAAGCCCAGCGCAGACGCACCGGCACCCGCTCCCATGGTGCGTCGTGGCAGTGTCACGCGTTCTCCAGACTCACCGCGCCGTGAATTTGCTGCTCGCGCCCCGCGTCCGCCTCAGTCAGCAGATATGGGATCGCCTCGTGGTCCGGAGTTTAGCCGTCCGCAATACGGTCGCGATTCCGTTCGTCCAAGTGAGGGATTTGCCGCCAAGCGCCCTTACACGCGCAAACCAGTTGGGGAGTTCAGCCCCACACCGACTAGTGACTTTACAGAACGTCCAAAACGCAGCTACACCAAGCCCGAGGGTAGTTTTGATCGCAAGCCGGGCGGATACGAACGCAAGCCCGGTGGCTTTGCCCGAAAACCCGCAGGTGATTTCGCCAAGCGAGAAGGCGGACGCGAAGGTGGATACGTTAAGCGCCCCGCTGCAAAGCGGGAAGGCGGATTTAGCGACGCTCCGGAAAAACGCACCGCGAGCGGCACCGGCGGATTCCCCTTCAGTAAGTTCGCCAAACCGAAGTTCGTAAAGCCAAGCAAGCATCGTGACCTCGGCAGCGACAAGACCGAGAACATCGAACGCAAGCCCTTTGGGGAGAGCAAACCTTTCGGCGAACGCAAGCCCTTCGATTCCGCCGCGCGGCCATACTCAAAGCCTGCCGGTGACCGCAGCTTTGACAAGAAGCCCGGCGGATTTACCAGCGACCGCAAATACTCCAGGGGCCCCGGCAAACCGACCGGCTACGCTCCGCGTACTGGCGGCGATTTCAAGCCACGCAGTAGCGGGAGCAGTGATTTCAAACGGCCGGCCGGCGACTTCAAACCGCGCACCGGGGGCAGTGACTTCAAGCGTCCGGGTGGCGATTTCAAACGTAGTGGTGAAGGACGGCCAAGCAGTCGCCCTGGAGGCTTTGGCAGGAGTTCCGGTCCGGCGCGTAGTTCTTCTGGCGGCTCGGGCGGCAGGCCTTCAGGAGGCTCAGGCTTCGGCGCAAAACGCAGCGGCTTTGGCCCCCCTCGCGGCGGGAGCGGCGGTGCGCGTCGCCCATCGGGTCCGCCTCGCGGCGGTGGCCGTCCCTCGGGACCGCCACGCCGTCGTCCCGATTCAGAGTAGCGGCAGATGAAGAGGCAGCTCATGGGCAAATTTGCGGAGTTGGTACCGGAGCGCGTTCGCGCTCTGGCCTCCCATGCTCCCAACAGGTCGGTTCAGCAAATAGAAGCTGAGTCTGAAATGAAAATGATCGCGCTTGGTTCGAATGAAAATCCGTTCGGACCGTCGCCACTCGCAATCCGCGCCATGGAAGCAGCGGCGCAGTCCGTCCATCTTTATCCTGACAACGACATGATGGCATTGCGCGAGCGACTCGCCCTACACCACGGCATCTCGCCCGATCAAATCATTGTGACCGCTGGCTCTACGAATCTGCTTGATATTCTGGCGCGCACCTTGCTGACCCCAGAACTCAACGCAGTGACCAGCGAGCGGTCTTTTGTCGTCTATCCCATGGTCACCCGCTCAGTGGGCGCGGAGTTGCGACAGGTTCCTTGCAAGAATGATGGTTACGATCTCGACGCGATTTCGGACGCCATTGACTCCAATACGCGCATCGTTTACATCGCGAACCCCAACAACCCAACCGGTACCATGATTCCGGCGAAGGAGATGGACCGCTTCCTTGATCGCCTTCCGGAAAATGTGGTCGTCGCCCTCGATGAGGCGTACTTCGAATACGCCGAGTGGCTGGGTCGCGAGCGTGGAATCGACTACTCACACGGCGTCGACTATGTTCGCGATGAGCGTAGCGTGCTGGTGCTGCGCACGTTCTCAAAGGCCTATGGACTGGCATCCGCCCGCGTCGGTTACGGCATGGGCCCCGCCGAACTTATCAACTACCTCGCGCGCCTCAAGACCGCATTCATCGTTAACGGCATCGGCGAGGCTGGAGCCCTGGCCGCGCTCGACGATCGCGAGCATTACGAAAAGTCGATGAAAAACAATTCCTCCGAACTGGCACTAGTCACGCGCCAACTTCGCGATATGGGCTATGCAGCACTTGAAAGTTGGGGCAACTTTGTTTATATCGAAACCGGGGAAGACGCATCTGTCATAAGCCGCCGATTGCAGATGAATGGAATTATCGTGCGCCCACTTACCGGAGGCTGGGGCGCGCGTACCGCGATCCGCGTCACCGTCGGCTCGCCTGAGGAGAATCGCAAATTCATCGAAGCGCTCAGACACGTCACCAAGGGAGCTTCGCTCGGCTAAGAAGTAACACCAGTCACTCCTACATCCGCCGCAGCCCGCATGCTGACTCGGCGGCCTGTCACTCGTACCCATTGCTGGGTAAACCAGTCGCTTAGATAACCCGATTTTTCCCCTAACCAGATCACGGCAGCATTATCACACAAGACCACGCAGGAGCTTATTTTGCTCAGCGTCCGGTTTGTCGCCTGTTCGTCGGTGTCGCAACTAGCGCTGGCATCGGGCGCAGTAGTGGCTGCTGCGTCCGGCGATCACCACTCGTTTGATGATGGAACCACAAACCAGGCAGGGCTCGCCCGTGCGTTGGTACACCCGGTGTTGCAGTTGGAAAAATCCGCTGTCGCCGCTGGCGTCAACGTAATTGGAAATCGACGATCCTCCGGCAGTAATAGCCTCTGCAAGTACCTGCTGTATCGCATCATAGAGTCGCATCAGTTCGGCCCGAGTCAACGAAGCAGCACGGCGTCGCGGCCTCACTCCAGCGCGGAACAGGCTCTCATCCGCATAGATGTTTCCAATTCCAGAGAGCAGAGATTGATTGAGCAATGCGCTTTTGATCGGGGTATTACGTCCCTTGAAGAGTTGCACAAATTCTTCGCGATCCGCGGCTATAGGCTCCGCTCCGGGTGCAGTGAATTCGCGGCCTTCGAGCACCAGCAACTTACCGAATCGCCTCGGATCGACAAATCGTAACTCGCGTCCGGAGGCCAGTGTCGCAATCAGGTGGGTATGTTTCGCGTGATCCACCGCTGGCTCGCACACCAGGCAGCGCCCCGTCATGCCGAGATGAATCACCCACTGCGCCGGTCCTTTTCGGGAAGTGAGGTCGGCGACGATGTGCTTGCCAACCCGGCGAAAGCCTTCGATGCGCGCTCCCCTCAGCACGCGGGAAATTTCGCTGGCGGGCGATTTCAGCAGGTTTGATTTATCGCCAATCCAAACCTCGTCGATGAGATCCCCCGCAAGGCATGTGTGCAGTCCACGTGCGATTGTTTCCACCTCGGGCAGCTCAGGCATGGGCTAAGTGTAACGCACTGCGGGTATCGAATCAGGCCATGGCAAAATGGTGCTTTGCTCTGTGCCGCGAATGCGGTTAAAATTTGTTGTACACAGCCTAGTCGGGATTCCTTCCGGCTACTCCGCCTGAGACTTTCAAAACGTATCTCTGTGTGCGACTTTTTACGCAGCCAGTCTGCGTGTGTTTGGAGAAAAAAGTGAACAAAGTAAAGACTGCTGTGGTTCTCGGCGCGCAATGGGGCGATGAAGGTAAGGGGAAAATTGTCGATGTCCTTTCGGACAACTTCGATGTGGTTGCGCGATACGCCGGAGGGCACAACGCGGGACATACCGTCACCATCGCCGGCAAAAAATTCGTCCTGCAGTTAATCCCCTGCGGAATTCTGCGGCAGGCATCGCAGGCTGTCATCGGAAACGGCGTCGTCCTGGATCCATTCGCGCTGATGAAGGAAGTGAACACCCTGCGAGGCGCCGGCCTTGAAGTCTGGGGCAAAGGAGACCGCGGAGCAGCGGCTAACTTGTTTATCAGCAACCGCGCTCACGTCATTCTTCCCTACCACCGCATGATTGAACTGGGCGCTGAAAACGCTCCTGGACGCGTCAAGATCGGAACCACCTCACGCGGAATTGGTCCGACGTATGAGGACAAGATGGCCCGCCGCGGCCTCCGCATCGCTGATCTGCTCGACAAGCAGTTGCTCAAGAAGCACATCCACAATGCTTGCGAGGAAAAGAACACCATCGCGCACGCTCTATTCAATGGGGAGGCCATCGACCCCGGCGAAATGTACGAGCAGTATGCGGAGATCGCTGACAAGATTGCACCTTTTGTCGCCGACACGGCGCTGCTGCTGAACACGGCGATCAAAGCCGGTAAGAGCGTGATGTTCGAGGGCGCGCAGGGAACCATGCTCGACATCGATCATGGCACCTATCCCTTTGTTACCTCTTCAAGTTCAACCTCCGGCGGAGCATCGATCGGAACAGGTGTGCCGCCCACTTCGATCTCCACCGTCATTGGCGTTACCAAGGCTTACTGCACGCGCGTTGGCGAAGGTCCCTTCCCGTCTGAGATTCACGGCGACTTGGGCGAAGTGGTTCGCAAGAAAGGCAACGAATACGGAGCCGTCACGGGACGCCCCCGCCGCTGCGGATGGATGGATCTGCCGCTGTTGCGTTACTCCAACATGATTAACGGAACCGAATGGCTGGTGGTCACCAAACTCGACGTGCTCGACGAACTCCCTGAGATCCATATTGTTGTCGGCTACAAAATCGACGGCAAGCAGGTTGAAGAAATTCCTGCGCAGGATTCTGGTTACCGCAAAGTCGAACCCATTCTCGCCACTCTTCCAGGATGGCAGGAGGACACCTTCGGAACCACCGAACATGACAAACTTCCCAAGAAAGCGCAGGATTATTTGCGTTTCATCCAGAAAGAGTCCGGGGCGAAAATCGGTATGGTTTCCACCGGCCCCGACCGTACCCACACAATTTTTGTCGATGAGTTTGCGGCTTTCTTGAAGAAATAACAGGAGAAACAATGATCATCCTAATCGTTCATACAACGGTACAGCCCGGCACAGAGGAAGAGTGCAAACGCATCTTCCGCGAGATGGTGAAAGAAACGCACGCGTCTGAGCCCGGCTGCCTGCAATACATTGCGCAACAGTCCACGGAAAATCCACTCCACTTCGTCATCTACGAGCAGTACAAGGATGAGGCGGCTTTGAAGACGCACTCGGAATCGTCCTACTTCGCCAAGTACATTAAAGACGGCATTAACCCGAAGGTAGTGACCCGCGTTCGTGAGTTCTTTAAACCTCTCGACTAGGGCTAAATATTTACTCTTACTCTCTGTCAACCTTTTTGGAAAAACCCGGCTCACGCTGGGTTTTTTTTGCATGTCGCATGCTAGACTCTTTTGCGAATAAGGGAGGTTTCAGTGGAGAATCAGCGCCAGACCATTACGCCCTCGCTCACGGTCAAGAATTCCGAAGCGGCAATCGCCTTCTACCAGAAAGCTTTTGGAGCAAGAGTAGACGGAGAAATCATGCGCGGTCCGAACGGCGGTGTCATGCACGCCGAACTGATCATCGGCGACATGAAGATTTTTCTCAACGACGAGTTCCCCGAAATGGGAGCTCGCTCGCCCGAACACTATGGAGGCACGCCTGTGAACCTGCAACTCAGGGTAGCCGACGTGGATAAGACCTTCGAAACTGCCGTCGCCTCCGGCGCAAAATCACGCATGGAGCCAAACGATGCCTTCTGGGGTGATCGTTACGCGTTCGTCCAAGATCCCTTTGGCCACGGCTGGGGATTCAGCGCACCCAACGAAAAGCTGACGCCGGAGCAGATCAAAGAACGCGCAGAGCGGCTATTCGCGAAACAACCCGCTCACAAATAACAATTATCGGTGTCGTTTTTTGCCTTTTCGGGTGGAACAATAAACAAATGTCGGGTGCCCCATGTTAGCCTTCTTTCGGCTAACGTGGGATACCGTACTCTCAACCTGCAATGGTGTTGCTTCTGTAGTTGGAATTTTGTCTCAACCTGTTCCTCGTACCGCAATTCACGGATCTAACGGACAAATGGTGCAGGATCTTCCCTGCACCATTTGCTTACCTTCGGTCCTGCGAAAAAGCTTTACTTCGCCAGCTCGTACCCGGAGAAGAAGAAGCTAAGTTCAAAACGCGCAGTGTCTTCCGCATCCGATCCGTGGACCGCGTTGCGCTCGATGTTCTCGGCGTGCTTCTTGCGGATAGTTCCTTCTGCGGCATTTGCCGGATTGGTTGCGCCCATCAGGGTGCGCCAGTCGGCAATCGCATTTGCCTTTTCCAGAGCCAAAACAACCACCGGCCCGGAAGTCATAAACGCGGCCAGCGAGTCGAAAAACGGTTTGCCGACGTGCACTGCGTAGAAAGCAGCGGCCTGGGCTTTCTTCAAGTGGAGCATCTTCATTCCGATGATGCGGAATCCTTTACCTTCAATGGAGGCGATGATGTCGCCGGCGGCGCCTTTGGCTACGGCGTCGGGCTTTACGATGGCAAGAGTGCGTTGCAAAGTTTGCATAAGATTCCTGACTAGTGAGATTACGTTACGAACGGCTGCAAAGCTGGTCAACCGGACGGCTGTACCAGCTTAACAGTTTCGTATCGGTGTTACCGATCAGCGCTACGGATCAGCGTTTCGCTCCCAGCGCTTCCATCAGAGTTTCGCCCATCAACGCAGGAGACTTAACAATGTGCACGCCTGCGGCTTTCAGCGCCTTGAATTTCTCTTCTGCAGTTCCCTTGCCGCCACTGATGATCGCTCCAGCATGACCCATGCGGCGTCCTGGAGGAGCAGTCTGTCCAGCGATGAAGCTCACGACCGGCTTCTTGATATTGGCCTTGATGTACTCTGCCGCTGTTTCCTCGGCATTTCCGCCAATCTCGCCAATCATGATGATGGCGTCGGTCTCAGGATCGGCATTGAACAGAGCCAGGGCGTCTACAAAGTTCGTGCCGATGATCGGATCGCCACCAATACCAATTGCAGTGGACTGCCCCAAACCCAACTGCGAGGTCTGATGAACCGCTTCGTAGGTCAGGGTGCCTGAGCGCGAAACAATTCCGATTCTTCCAGGCCGGTGAATGTTCGCTGGCATAATGCCAATCTTGCACTTGCCCGGAGAAATGACTCCGGGGCAGTTAGGCCCCAGCAGCCGTGACTTTTTGCCTTCCATGTAGCGCCACACGGTCACCATGTCGCGTGTCGGAATCCCCTCGGTGATGCAGACAATCAGCGGCACTTCGGCATCGACGGCTTCCATAATTGCGTCGGCGGCAAACGGCGGAGGAACAAAAATTACACTGGCATTTGCCCCGGCTTGTGCCACCGCTTCCTGCACGGTGTTGTAGATCGGCCAGCCCTCATGCTTGGTTCCGCCCTTGCCCGGCGTCACTCCGCCGACAACTTTGGTTCCGTATTCGGCGCTGGCTTTGGCGTGGAAGGTGCCTTCGCGACCGGTCAACCCCTGCACGATTAATCGGGTGTTTTCGTCAACAAGAATGCTCATCGCTTATCTCCCCGCCGCCGCGGCAACAACTTTCTCTGCCGCGTCCTTCATAGTTTGGGCCACAATAAAGTTCAGGCCGCTGGCCTTCAGAATCTCGCGCCCCTGTTCAACGTTGGTACCCTCAAGACGGAGCACAATCGGCAACTGGATGTTCGTCTTCCTCGCTGCTTCGACTACGCCGTTTGCCAGCGTATCTACTCGCAGAATGCCGCCGAAGATGTTGATCAGTACCGCCTTCACGTTCTTGTCAGCCAGCAGAATCTCAAATGCGTGAGTCACCTGCTCGGCATTGGCACCGCCGCCCACGTCGAGGAAGTTTGCTGGTTCGCCGCCCGCGAACTTGATGATGTCCATGGTCGCCATCGCGAGGCCTGCGCCGTTCACCATGCAACCTACGGTTCCATCCAGCTTGATGTAGTTGAGGTTATACTTGCTGGCTTCTACCTCGAGAGGATCTTCTTCGGTGATGTCGCGCAGTTCCTTCTGCTCCGGATGCCGATACAGGGCGTTGTCATCGAAATTCACCTTGGCATCGAGAGCGAACACCCGGCCATCGGTGGTGGTGATGAAAGGATTGATCTCAAACAGCGTGGCGTCTGTATCTTCATAGGCCTTGTAGAGCGCCATCATAAACTTAACGGCTGGGCCGACGAACTCCGGCTTCAGTCCCAGTTTGAAGGCAACTTTTCGCGCCTGAAATGCCTGGAAGCCGACCGCCGGATCAATATATTCCTTGATGATCGCGTTCGGGTCCTTGGCCGCAACTTGCTCAATCTCCATGCCGCCTGACTTGGAGGCCATAAACACCGGGCGCGATACTGCGCGGTCCAGAACAATTCCAAGATAAAGCTCGGTCGCGATCGGCAACGTCTCCTCGATCAGCAACCGGCGAACTCTCTTGCCTTCGGGGCCTGTCTGGTGGGTTACCAGTTGCATCCCGAGAATCTTTCCGGCCAGTTCAGCGGCTTGCGCGTAGGTTTTGGCAAGCTTCACGCCGCCGCCCATGCCGCGGCCTCCGGCGTGGATTTGCGCCTTTACCACCACCCCGGTAGCCCCAGCGCTCATTAGGTCTTTAGCGGCGCGCTCTGCTTCTTCGCGCGACTCAACCATCGTGCCGCGCGGCACCGCTACCCCGTACTTCGAGAGGATAGCTTTCGCCTGATACTCGTGAATTTTCATAGTTGGATTCTCATTTGAAGCCGCGAGCCTTCGCTCGCTTGTTGTAGTGGAACGCGCGCCAACGCAGGTCTCCCTAGCGGAGCTCTCTGCCTTTCCGAGGATTAAAATGTCGACGTTTCCGCCAGCGTTGCTAGGAACGGATAATTATATTAGCCGCCCTGAAAAAGCACAAAGAGCGGGTAACTTGTCCGTGGACTGCACAGTTCAGAGCTGCTTCAGCGCTGGCGTACCCTCCTCGCCAAAAGCACCTGCAAACAGGTAAAAAGAAAGTGGGTCATCCTGAGCCCGCGAAGGACCCCGACCCCATTCAAATCTCAGGCACTGCTCCAAGCTTGAGCGTTGCTGGGGTTCTTCGCTGCGCTTCAGAATGACCCCTCTTAAAACCGCCCCATCACAAAATCAAGTTCTCTGATCTATTGAATTTCGTCCCTCTGCATGTAGTGCGCGACATCGACCTCCCAGGCGAGTTGCTTCTCAATCTCGTGCCGTAGGGCCTCTGCCGAAGCTGGTTCACCGTGCACAATGTGGGTGTCTTGGGGAGTCTTCTTAAACGTATGGAGCCACTCCAGCAGTTCATCGACATCCGCGTGATCGCTGAACTGTTCGAGGGCGGCAACCTGCGCGCGTACTGGAACGATTTCGCCGAAAATCTTCACCTCGTGCGCACCCTCTTTGATCTGATGGCCGCGAGTGTCCACCGCCTGGTAGCCGATGAACAGGATCAGGTTGCGTGGGTCAGGCAGGCGCTGGATGAGATGGTGCTGAATCCGGCCTCCCATGCACATTCCGTTTGAGGAGACGATGATCGACGGAAAATGGCTCGCGTTGATTTGCTTCGATTCCTGCGCCGTGCTGGCGAAGTGGAAACCTGGCCACTTCAATGGCGAGCCATAGCGCGCGATCAGGTCTTTGGTCTCCGCGCTGAACTCCTCGCCATGCTTGAGGAAGATCTGCACGGCATGAATGCCCATCGGTGAATCGGCATAGACGGGGATGCGCGGAATTGCTCCCTGCTCCATCAATTCTTTTACCAGAAACAGGAATTTCTGGGTGCGTTCTACGGCAAATGCCGGGACCACGATGCTACCGCCGCGCTTCACCGCCGCCTTGATCAGCGCAGCCATTTCGGGCAGCACATCGTCATGGGGATGATGGCGGTTTCCGTAGGTGGATTCCATCACCAGCACATCCGGCGACTCGCCCTCGGTTGGTCCGGAGTGGACGACTTTACCGGGTGCCACCGTGCTGTTGCGAACCCGACCGATGTCTCCGGTAAACAGCAGGACCCGGCGCGTCCCGTTGGCATTGAGAGTGATCTCCGCCATCGCCGAGCCAAGAATGTGCGCCGCCCGGACGAATCGAAAAGCGATGCCATCGGCCAGTTGCACGGTCTCACCAAATTGCACGGGGTGGAAACGCGAGAGACATTCTTGCGCCTCCTCCAGGGTATAAAGAGGAAGGGCTGGCGAGTGCTTGGAACTCTTCTGCTTGTTATGGTACGCCGCGTCTTCTTCCTGCAGATGACCGGAGTCGGGGAGGATGATTCCGCACAAATCCACCGTGGCCGGAGTCGCGTAAATCGTCCCCTGGAAGCCTTCTTTATAGAGGCGGGGAATCCATCCGCAGTGGTCAAGGTGAGCATGGGTCAAGATCACGGCTTGGATCTCACGCGCCGGGACGGGCAGGTCCGTCCAGTTCTTCAGGCGCCATTCCTTCTGTCCCTGGAAGAGCCCGCAGTCAACCAGCAGTTTGAAGCCACCACTCGCCGGAATTTCGCTCCCCGCGACGAACTTCGATGTGTCGATGAGGTGTTTAGACCCTGTAACCGTGCCCGCCGCGCCGAGAAATTGAATATAGCTCACGCTCTCCCTCTCTCTGCCGTCAGTGTTTACCGAATCAGCGCCCTGAGTTGCTCAGGGAGTTGCGACGGGAGAGCGCTGCACGCAATTGCTCTCCAGAGGAGGTACACCCTTGACGTATTTCCTTGAGGAATGTCCCCACCCTCGACGGTCGTGTCTAATTTCTCGGCCCTCGCGCATGCGCTTGGCACGTGCTCCAGCATAAAATGCTCCGGTTTTAGATTGGTCTTATTGTATTCTCCCAACACCTTGCGCAACGCTTGCTCAACATCCTTAGCCGAATTAAAGGATGTCACGAGAGCTTCGTCTAGGTGATGTAGAAGCAACCAGAGTTCAAAACACGGCTTGCTTAACGCAACCTTCACCCCTTGCCTTCTAGCGTCCGCTAATGCTGCTGTAAAGCTTGCAAGGTGCGCTCCTTTAATACAATGGTCTGTATCCAGGAGCATCCAACGCTCATCATCCTCTTCGTAGTCGATGCTGCGCAATCGCTGCAGAACATGCTCGGCTGCGGAAGTGCCATCCTCCGTGGGGACCACGTGGATCTTCACGCGCGTGATCCGGAAAAAATCGAAATACTGCTTAGGCGCAAATGTGTCGTCGCACGCAACAATGAAGAGGCGGTCATCCCTTAGAGTAGATTCATCCCTGTTGAGTGGCCTCGTCTGGCGCTGAAGCAGGCTCACTCAGGGCACCCCGGGTCGCCTCGAAGATACTCAAGATTGCTCAAGAAGGGAACGGCACCAAATCGTCCTTGCAGGTAATGTTTCCGAATCTCAAGGTCTTTGCGCACCTTAAAGTCCGCAAGCGAGTATATGTGCGTCGCCGCGCTGTGATCCTTTTCCGCAAACCATATCTCATCTCTCCTAAGCAAATCTAAGTCTAGGAGATTAGACTCGTGAGTTGTAACGATGATTTGGCTCTGTCCGCCTTTGCAGGAATTAAGAAAGAACTCCAGAAAACGCAGGACGAGAATCGGATGCAGGCTACGATCTATTTCGTCGATAAAATACACGCCGCTACTATTACTACGAAGAATATGCAGCGCAGGTATCAGATTCAGCAGCCTCCTTGTTCCATCGGACTCATTTGCCAATTCCAACGGAATTTCCCTTCCTCCTTCGTGCTCATGGATCGATTGAATCTTAATACTAAAAAACCGGTTCTCCCCCTTGCGTTCTATCAGTAGCTCCCTGCCCTCTCCCATCCGTACCACAGCTAGGCCGTCGTCTGCCCCTCCTGTTTCCTTTAACACCCTCCCCAGGACGTCCTCAGGCAGTAAACTACGCAGTTCTTCCTCCGTGAATTCTTTTTTCAGAATCTTCAGATGATCTATGCCCGTAGATGAGGCTTTGAGAAACTCACCAGCAAACTGGTTAAAATCAACATCCTGAGACAGCCGGCTTCCCAGAGCCCTGTATGATGCGTCTGGTCCAATCAGGGTCAGCCCTCGTTTGAACCACGCCAGAATTCCATTAAGCTCCTCGGTGAGGTCTGCCGCATCCAGAGTGACGTGAATCGTTGCCAAGAATGACTGGTTCTGCGGTCCTCCAACTGTCGCGAGGGCCCTCAGCTTCTCTCCGCAGGGGTTAAATCCCGGCGCATCAATCGTCACCTTACCACTAGAATCAGTTGTTCTTTCGTAGATGATGTGTTCCTTCAAACCGCTAACCAGTGCTAGCCACTCTTCGGTGATGCGTTCGTCGTCCACTTTGAACCCAAATCGGTACAGCTTGGTATCAACAATGAACTGCAGATCGAAGCATGATGGCTCTTGGCCGCAATTTCCAAATCGGAACGCCTCCCGCCCAGTTCCCCCATTCCTCTTCCTTGCACGCAAAGCCACCTCTTGCAAGTAGCGCAGTGCCTTGAATAAGTTGGATTTACCGGCTCCATTTGCACCATATAGGACTGCCGTTCGAAGTACCATCGCTTTCGAATCTGGGATAGGAACAGCATGATCTTCATGACTTAATCCCAGTCGATTACTCGCTACAAGTGAAAGCGTTTCCTCTGACGAAAAGGACCGGAAGTTAGATACAGAAAAAGAAACAATCATGCGACCCTCGCGACTTTCTCGCACACTTTACCACTTTAGCGCAATATTATCACCTCAAGGTGGCAGTTCGCGTGAAATTATCACACTTACACATTAGTGTTCGCACCCCCCAAGCCAATATTTCTAGAAGTCAGTGTTGCACGGCCGGGGCGGTGCTCACTGGGATTACATTGTCGCGGCGTTCAGCCTCGGGAACGCTTCCGTCATTTACCTCGGCTTGGGTTGGAGTGGACTCGAAAGGCACGCGCACAATAGTTTTGCCCTTTGCAGGCACCACGACGCGCACCGCGTTCTCGCCGCTTTTGGAACCCACCGCGACAGGAACTTCACACCAGGCATCTCCGAGATTTTCAATGGTCACGGCAGTCACCGTCTGCTCGCCGAGCGTCTTGCGGACGTAAGCGGAATCAACCCGCAACTGCGGTAGGCCCCGGTCGCGGTAGACCCAATCGTCGAAAAACGGTTCAAGATCGCGCTTTGCCGGTAGCTCGGCTTCAATCAACCGCTGTACGTATGCCGAATCGCGATCATCGGCGGCACGATACTTCGCCAGAGCCGACTGCAGCACACGGTCGCCGACCATGTCGCGCAGCATCCACCAGACGTAAGCGGCCTTGGTGCGGAAGAACATTTCGTCGGCGGTGGTGATGAGAGGTTGTAGCCCGAGCGCGGGCGCCGGAGCGGCGCTGTTGGCGCCCGCAGCCTCGTCTATGGGCAGCGAACTGTGGGACTGTGCTTCGGCAACCGCAAGGGATGAGCGGAACTGGCCCAGGTAAGCCAGTCCGGCACGGTGCCCTGCCTGTCGCTCACGCATTAACGCCTGAGCGAAGGTGGCAAGTCCCTCGCGAATCCACGGGCGTGGTGACTGTACGATGGTGTGAATTACGGGACGCACGAGTGCGACCTCGGCAGCGGCGCGCAGCACCGATCGCATGGGGACGAAGTAGTACGCGCCCGCATCGTAGGGCAGTGCGTTCGGGTCGGTCAGCTCTACCAGAACCACCTTGCTTCGCGGAGTACCGAACCAGTTTTCCAGCGGGGGGATCACGGCTTCGGCGGCTGCCATGTAATCACGTGCAAAGCTGGTGTGGGCCGCCGTGTAATAGGCTGCCACGCCCGGCCGGTCGGTGGTCTCCGCGGAATCTGCGAGTAATACGATTACCGGATCTACTCCGCGAAACTCCGTGTTAATGGCAGACTTCTCCGCGGAAGTTCCAGAGGCGTTCGTCACAAAGGCAAACTGTGATTCTTCGTCGGCGGGCAAAGGTGCTCTTGAGACATGGACGCGCAAAAGAGCGGATTGTTCACGGTCGCGCCAATCTCGCAAAATCTCGAATAGCTCGTTCCCCCGGGCCAGATTTGCAGCATCCATCGCCACGGGATACCAGACCACAAAGCCGGCTCCGCGCAGGGCCGTGAAGTTGTCACTGATCTCATCCCAGTCGCTGCGCAGTGCAACATTTGTGGGGGTTCCAATGCGTTCGAGGCGAGTGGCGTTTTTGGTCACCGTGCCGGAGTAGCGCACGGTGAGCCGCAGGCTTGCCCCAGGAGCGAGGGCGTTGTCGAACTTAACGATGGCCTCGTTGAGCAATCCAGTGTGGTCAATGTCGCTGGTGTAACTCTGCTCAAGCCATTCGACCTCGGCTCCATCAGCCAGAATGGAGAGCCAACGCAGCGAACTTGAGAGCTGCAAAACGACTTCACGCTGCGGCAGCTTTGAGCTGTTGCGCACCTGCACCGTACCCTCGACGGCAAGACCGTGCTGGTGCGGATCGACGGTAAGCTGCAGATCGTAGCTGGTAAAGGTGAACGCGTTTCGGTCCAAGGCTGCCGCAGGTAAGGCCGCCAGGATTGACAGCAGGATCGCGAGCGCAACTCGGCGCAAATCTATTCCTCTTTCCGCTTGCGGGCGGACTTTTTGGACACTGTTTTCTGGACCTGTCGCCGCTGGCGCTGCACTTCATACATCACGATACCGCCCGCCACGGAGACATTCAGCGATGCCACGGCCCCCATCATGGGAATGGAAACCAGCATGTCGCACTTGCGGCGCACCAGATCGTGCAGGCCCTTGCCTTCGGCTCCCATGACGATGGCACAGTTCATGTTGTAATCCAGCTCGTCGTAAGATTTTTCGCCACGTTCGTCGAGGCCAACGACCCAGACGTTCTGCGCCTTCAAATCGTCGAGAGTGCGAGCGATGTTCACCACCCGAGCGATTGCAATGTTTTCGCTGGCCCCAGCCGATGCTTTTACCACGGTACCGGTGATGCCGGCCGCACGGCGTTCGGGAATGACCACGCCGTCCACGCCCGCGCCGTCGGCAGAGCGAATCAATGCGCCAAGATTGTGTGGGTCCTCCACGCCGTCCAACACCAGCAGAAAGGTGTATTCCCCGTGCTTGTTCTCCAGCAGCCCCTCCACATCGGTGTATTCCTTGCGGGAGGTAAAGGCCATGACGCCCTGATGGGTATTGGTGCGGGTTTCGCGGTCAAGGTCTTCGCGCGGCACAAAACGCACGCTGATGCCCTGCGCCCGGCAGGCGTCGAGAATATTCTGCAAACGATTGTCGGTACGATCGCGCGAGACTGCCACATAGTCAAAGCGGCGTCCCCCGCGCTTAAGTGCTTCGCCAATGGCATGAATGCCGTAAATTACTTCGCTCATATCCTATCTAGTGTACGGCACTGGCGCTTAGCCCCCGTTGCAAAATTGACACAACGCCTTTCTCTGCATCTTATGAAGTTCTATACTGGCTGCTCGAGGGACTTCCCATGTCGCTTTCCGTCATCATTGTGGACGATGAACAATTGGCGCGCGATGAACTCTCCTATTTGCTGCGCGATGTCGAGGAACTCGACATTATCGGCCAGGGCAAGAACGGCGTTGAAGCCGTCAACCTCATCAGAGAAAACTCGCCAGACCTGGTCTTTCTCGATGTGCAGATGCCGGGATTGGACGGCTTTGGAGTGATTAAGAAGCTTCTGGAAAAGAAGATTCCGCTGCCGAATATCGTCTTCTCGACTGCGTTTGACCAGTACGCGGTGAAGGCTTTCGAGGTCAGTGCGCTGGACTATATCCTGAAGCCGTTCGAAAAGAAACGCGTGCTGCAGGCGGTGGAGAAAGCCCGCAAAACCCAAGAGTCTGATATGCCTCCCAGCGAACAACGACTGGATACGCTGGTGAAACTACTGGAGCAGCAAAAACCGCAGACCACCAAGGTTTTACTAAAGGCCAACAACCGTCTTTTCCTGGTCGACCAGAAGGAGATTTGCTTCGCCTCAATTGAGGACGGGGTTATCACCGTGGTTGCCCAGAATATGGAAGGACAATCGAACTGCCGCACTCTTGAGGAATTGCTCACTTCTCTGGATTCGAATCTTTTCTGGAGGGCGCACCGCTCGTTTCTGGTCAATATCAACCGCATTAAAGAAGTGGTGCCTTGGTTCAAGAGCAGCTATCAGATTCGCATGGACGATAGGAAACAAACTGAAATTCCCGTCAGCCGGGCTCAGACTCGGCGGTTACGCGATCTGTTTGGCCTGTGATACAGCGCTGTATAATTGAGTTAAATGAAAGCCTACGTTTATGTCTCGATGAAGAAGAGCGTCCTTGATCCGCAAGGCAAAACTATTCAGGGCGCGTTGAGCAAGATGGGATACAAGGGAGTGGCCGACGTCCGTCAGGGTAAGTATTTCGAGCTTTCGCTCGACGGCAGCCTCGACCACAAAGCTGCATGCGCCGAAGTTGAGCGTATGGCGCGAGATGTCCTGACCAACCCGGTGATCGAAGAGTTTCACTACTCAATCGAAGATTAGTCCTTGGGATGATGCTGTACTTCCCCGCCTCCGCGGGTTCAATATACGTTATCTTCTCTGCTTGGAGTTGCTCATGTGCGGAATTGTCGGATACGTCGGGAAAAAGCAGGTTGTGCCAGTAATCATTGATGGCTTGCGCCGTCTTGAGTATCGCGGATACGACTCGGCGGGAATTGCCGTTGCCGGTGGAGAAAGCGGTCTGCAGATTCGCCGCGCCGAAGGCAAACTCCGCAATCTGGAAGAGGTAATCCGGCACCATCCGCTCGATGGCACCTACGGCATTGGACACACCCGTTGGGCCACGCATGGCCGCCCCAGTGAAGAGAACGCACATCCCCATCGCGATTGCAGCGAGACCATCGTCGTAGTGCATAACGGCATCGTCGAAAACTATCTTGCGCTGAAAAAACAGCTTCGCGAAGAAGGCCACACCTACAAGACCGAGACCGATACCGAAGTTATTGCCCACCTGATCGAAAAATATTTCCTGCTTGAAAATCCAGATAAGAAGATAACGCTCGAAGAAGCTGTTCGCATGACCGTCAAGCAACTGCGCGGCGTCTTCGCACTCGCGGTCATCTGCAGCACCGAACCCAACAAGATCATCGCGGCGCGCAATGGCCCGCCGGCCGTGATCGGCCTGGGTAAAGACGAATACTTTGTCGCCAGCGACGTGCCAGCGATCCTCTATCACACGCGCGACCTGTTTTTCCTTGGCGATGGCGACTTGGCGGTGCTTACCCCGAGTGGTGTGACCCTTACCGACTTTGATGGCAAGACCGTTCAGCGCGAGATTCAACACATTACGTGGGATCCGATCATGGCAGAAAAAGGCGGCTTCAAGCACTTCATGCTCAAGGAGATTTATGAGCAGCCGCGCGCCGTGCGCGATACCGCTTTGGGGCGCGTATCGTTCGATACCGGAAAAGTGTTTCTTGAGCAGATGGACGTGTCCGACGAAGAATTCCGCAGTCTGCGCAAGTTGAACATCGCCGCCTGCGGCACGAGTTGGCATGCCGGACTGGCAGGCAAATACATGATCGAGCGCCTGGCACGCGTCCCCGTGGAAGTGGACTACGCCAGCGAGTTCCGCTACCGCAATCCGCTCATCGACAAAGATGAGATGACGATGGTCATCACGCAGTCTGGCGAGACCGCCGATACCATTGCGGCTCAACGCGAATCCAAGGCTCGCGGCGCGAAAACCATCGCCATTTGCAATGTAGTTGGAGCCATGATCGCGCGCGAAGCCGATGGCACCATCTACACGCACGCTGGCCCGGAAATCGGCGTTGCGTCCACCAAGGCGTTTACTGCACAACTGGTCGCGCTTTTCCTGTTCGCGCTCCGCCTTGCCCAAATACGCGGCACTATCGACGAAAGCGAATCGATCAATCTGACCCAGGAGCTTTCACGCCTCCCTGGACGCCTGGAAGCAGTACTTTCGCGCGAAGAGGAAATTGAGGAACTCGCGCGCACATATCAGCGCGTGCAAGACTTCCTTTTCCTGGGACGCGGTATCCACTTCCCTATCGCGCTCGAGGGTGCACTCAAACTCAAAGAGGTCTCCTACATTCACGCCGAGGGCTATGCTGCCGGCGAAATGAAGCATGGCCCCAATGCGCTGATCGACGAGGACCTTCCTGTCGTAATCATCGCGACGCAGGATAAGAACGACCCGGGCTCCGTAATTCGCTATGAGAAGACGATCTCGAATTTGAAAGAAGTAAAAGCCCGCTCAGGCCGGGTGATTGCGGTAGCTACTGAAGGTGACGAAGATATTCGCGAAGCCGCAGACCATGTGATCTTTATTCCGCCTGCGCCAGAACTGCTGTTGCCGATTCTCGAGATCGTTCCGCTGCAGTTGCTCGCGTATCACATCGCGGTACGCCGCGGTTGCGACGTTGATCAACCTCGCAACCTGGCAAAATCAGTCACCGTCGAGTAAGACGAAGACCGGGCCCGAGAAACATTCAACAACAACATAACAACGACGACGCGGCGGCGCTTTCCTGGAATTTATTCACTCACTGCGGAGTCGAAGCTGAGTGGTGGTTGCACTCGCTCCTGTTGCGTGAGCGCAAGTTTGGCCATCGGTAATCAGTTGACGCTGATTCTGTTCGTAGGTAACTATCAGCTAATCGTCGGAGCGAAACGCACGGGTCCGATAAACGAATAAGTAGGCAATCGCGCAGAGCGATGTCCGAAGTCGAAGTATCTCATTGTGGTCCGCCGCTTAACGACGGACCACAGTGAGGTCACGATCCGTAAAGGGCCTACTTCTTTGTGGACTTCCTCTTCTTTGCCAAATGACTTGCTGTCTTGCCGGTCTTCGCGGTATCGAGCAGAGCTAATGAATCAGCAGCGTTGAATGGGTATTCACGAACCGACTGCTGAGTTCTCTGGCCGGCGTTGCTCAACGTGATGTCCACACGGCGATTGCTGGCGAGGATGATTGTATTCATATGATCAAGCATTTTCTGCCGTTCTTCCGTGCTCAGTTCCGGGTTTCGTTCAACCGCACTCTTCACTTCGGCATCGGTCAGCTCTTGCTGCTCACCAAACGCCTTAGTCCGAATACTGGCTGCAGGAACTCCCTGTTCGACCAGAAAACGCTTGGTTCGTTCGACACGCCGTTCGGAGAGTTTCTGATTGTATTCCACGGAACCGCGCGGATCGGCATGACCTTCAAGAGTCAGGAGAGCATCTGGCTTGCCTTGAAGATACGTTTGGAAATCGCTAGCGAGTGCAACAAGGGTCTTCTCCTGGCTGGCAAGTAAACCGCCATCAGGATGCTCGGGCGTAGGTTTCGCGGTTGCAAAGTAAATGCTGTGCAGAGCGAGCCGCTTTTCGATAGCCGTGGCTTCTGCTGGTGCTGACGGTGGTGGCGCTAGCACGTTCACCGTGGTTGTGGAAGAGGCCTGAAGCGCTGGATTGCGGTCGTCACTTGCATTGCAAATCACGGTGATCGTACCCGGCTCTGCACCACTGGTGAGGATGGCGGTAGGAGTGTTCCCGTTCACAATTCCACCGTTGGAGGCGTAGCTATAGGTCAAGCGGCGTCCATCGGGACTGGTGGCGGTCGCTGTGATGGTAGAAGTTCCGCCGACCTGCACGGTGGTGGGGTTCGAGGAGCAAGCGATGGTCGGGGGATTGGACTGCTTGACGGTGAAGCTAGCGTTGCACGAAGCACCTGAGCGTCCGCCGTTGCTCAGATTAGCCGTGATCTGGTAAGAACCCGGTGCCAGTCCGGTGGTATCGACCTGGACGGAAGCGCCGTTGCCGGATAGTTTTACTCCGGTGCCGGACCATGCGTAGAGTACGGTGCGTTTGGGATTGAAATTAGAACCGCTGGCGGTGGCAGTTACTGGCTCGCCTGCGAAAACTTGAATTGGCTGTATCGCACAGGTCGCACCGGGTGCAACCGAAGGCGCTCCGCCGAACATGAAGACGAGACCCGTCTGAAGTCTTGCACCATGAAGGACCGTAGTCGGCGTGGAAGCGGAAGGACCGTAACGGTAGCTGGATGCTACATAGTCCGCACGGATCAGACGCCACGCGAAGTGTCTGGAGAGGTTGACATCCAGACCGCCTCCAGCCATCACTCCTAGCTTATCGACGTGGTGAAAGGCTTCAGGGTACAGACGCTGGTCGCCAACTAACACCTCAAGAAACGGCGAGAAATGAGTGTGGCGAAACGTGAACTTAGGACCAATTGAGAGATTGGAAAAGTCGACGTCATCAATCCGATTGCCTACCCCTTTTTCACCGCTCCCCCAATGGTCGCTGGCGTCCAGGGTGATACCGAAATGACGAGTGAAATCGTAGGTGACACTGGCGCCAACTCCACGCGGATTCGATTCCATTGTGCTGCTCAATGGAATTAACCCTGACGGGAGCTTTCCGTGCACATCCCCACCCGGATACAGAAATGAATACCCAGCGAACACTTCCCATTTGGGGGCGGGCTGCTCTTGGGCCGCAGCCAGTGTGCCGAATGCACACAGTACAGCGGCAGTTGCCGAAAGGGTTGCTATTGCACGACTAATATGACCGCGGGAATGAAACGACATCTTAATATTCTCCAAACTTCCAATAACACAATTTGTTATTCAGCCTGATCGTTGGTGGGACCAGCCGTAAGCTGGCCCCGGTTATTTATTGACAGGAAGGAACTACAACCGTTGAAGTGTCTAACGTGACCCCGCCTGTGCGAGCTAACGCCCTTCCATTAAGAGTTGCACCGGTTGTCGCCGTCACGGACGCTTGGGCAATGATGGTTCCGGTGAATGTTGTATTGGTTCCCAGAGTCGCCGAGCTGCCGACCTGCCAGGTTACATTCTTGGCTTGGGCCCCGTTTATGAGGATGACCTTGCTGTTACCAGCCGCCGTGATGAGCGTGGTTTGAACCTGGAAGATCCATGTGGCATTTGGATCGGCCTTGCCGTCGAGAGTGAGATTTCCGGTTATTGCAAGGGAGGGCTGAGCACTGGTGGTCCGATAAACTCCGGGAGGAAGAGTTTGCCCGCCTATGTCGGCGGTCAGGACAGCTCCTCCTGCGACGCCTGCTGCGTTGTTGTACGCCGCCGTCAGGTCACCTTGGGCTGTCTGGGCAACCGCATCTCCGGCATCGATGATGCCTGTGATGGATGCCGGTGGTCCGAATCCGGTTACTGCGCTCCCTGGCCACACGCCAACGTTTCCGCTAACGGTTGTAACCGTGCCAGTGACATTGGTGACTGTCGACCCAGCCAGGATTCCGAAGCTGCAGGCCGATCCCAATCCTGAGTTGAGTGGTGGCGGCGGTTGTGTACATGACGCCGAGGTCGTGAACGTCCACACAAAACTAGCTGCCTGTGCATTGCCGTAGGTATCAGCCACCCCAGTGGTAATTGTTGCAGTAAACGTGGTTAGTGGTGCAAGCGAAGATGTAGGCGTAAAGGTAGCCACGTTGGTCGATGGAACGTAGTTGACTTTTCCCCCAACGTTCGCCGCGCCTGGCCCGGTCAAGGTAAAGGTCGATGCATTAATTGTTGCAGAATTCATTGCCTTGCTGAATGTTGCGCTGACAATGGCGGTGTTGGGGCACACTGGTAGGCTGCTGTTTGGAGGCGTGACAAAAGTTACGGTGGGTAGGGTGAATGGATCTCCGGGTTTCCCAGCATTCGCGTTCTTATCATAATCTCCGCACCCAACTGCAAAGCTGAGTAGCAGGATTGCCGTGAAACAATTCAGTCGATTACCGTGTGCAAGCATCTATGCCTCTTCTTCTCGGCCAAGTAGGGACGGCCTCGGTTACAGACGCAATCCTAGCTACTCTCAGTTTGTTAGTCTGTTCAACATTGCTCATGTGCTGAACTACTCTGGCAAAACCTTAGCTCCACTCTTCTGATTGTGCTGTCGAACGAATAGCTGAAGCTGCTTCTCTTTGGAAGATGATCAAAATGGCTCAGCGCCCGGGATTCTATTCTGGGATTCTAGTGTCACCTACCTCTAGTGAGATAGCGATTGGGATCGAGTGGCCGACACGGCGGCGGAACAGGCCAGAGATACAGAGACGCGATAAGGAGGGCAACGATGTCTTCACAAAGCAGAAAAATGCCGCAGATGCTTGGCTCGTAGAAGATGCCGCTATCCGCGCAGTTCCGACGGGTGTAGCATTCCGGTGCATAGCAGTTTCAGGACTTGGCAAGCTCAGAAGTGAGACCTTTATGACGTTCTCTCAAGAAACCAACGATTTAGCCCGGAGCCTTCTTGCTTACGAATCCGCTGGCGATGCCTCGGACCCTACGCAGTCTCTGGCTGTTCGAGTTTGCGAGAAGCTGCGGGAGCCGCTTTGTGCGCTGGCTGGAGTTGCAAGCTATCGCTCGGTGCTGACTCGCGCTTTAACACTAGCCCGGACCGAAGCTCCCAGTCTCAGCGCCTTGGAGGTTACGGCAGATGGAAAAATTCAGCGCACCCAGGGAGATACGTCTCCGATAGACAAGGACCATCCTTCCGAGGAGGATGCGCTCCTCACAAGCCGATTCATAGAGTTGTTTCTCACCTTGCTGGGCGCTGCCGTGACACTGCGACTGGTGCAGGAGGTATTTCCTAATCTCATGGTCACGACAGAATCAGGCACCCTTACAGCGTTCGGGGATATTCTGAAGGAAGTTGGCTATCTTAACAGCGTCAGTGACCGTCTTGTGTTGCTTGCTGACCAGAATCCCTCTGTCGAAGAGGCCCTTATGAGCGTCTCGGGAAATATCCGCAGCACCGCTACAACGTTGGAGTTAGTTGCGCTCATTAAAACCCAGAATGAAGAGCTTCAGAAGAAGTTGGAAAAACAGCAACGGGACCGCTATTTGATGTGATAGCGAAGATCGCATGGTCAGTGGATGGCGTACCATTAGGGCCTGAGTCGCACGCCGAGTGCGGCTTAAAATGTACTCGGAAACGGAGCGATGATTTCACTCGGAGCGCGTGATATGGCGCGGCAGCTTCTGGCTTATGAGGCTGCTGCTGAGGAGACTTCCGTGGCGACGAAGTCTACGGCCCTTCGCGTTCATGAGAAGTTACGCCAAAGTCTATGTGCACTCTCGGGAGTTGCCGGTTACCGTTCGCTTGCTTCTCGTGCTCTGACGTTAGCCAAAGTGAAGGCTCCCAGCCTTCGTGTCATGCAGGTCACGGCAGATGGTTCTTTGCAGGTGCTCAGCGAAGCTGAATCAGAAAGCGACAAGGGGTTTGCTAGTGAGGATCAAGTCGTCCTGCTTACTGAATTACTTGGATTGCTTCATGCATTTATCGGCGAAGCATTGACGTTGCGGTTGTTGCGGGAAGCCTGGCCGAATGCGGTCTTCGAGGATTGCGACTCTGGAAGGAGAAAAGCATGAGCGCACAAGATAAAGTTGCGATCAAAAAACTGCCAACCGGGGTACTCGGTCTGGATGAAATCGTCGGCGGCGGTCTGCCTGAATTCTCCTTCAACATTATTGCGGGTGCTCCAGGGAGTGGAAAGACCACGCTGGCCCACCAGTTTGTATTCGCCAATGCAACGCCCGAGCGTCCAGCGCTTTATTTCACTGTTTTGGGTGAATCCGCCATCAAGATGTTGCGTTACCAGCAGCAGTACACGTTCTTTGACCCCGCCAAGTTGCCCAACTCAATCCGCTTCATTAACTTGAGCCAAGTTGTGCTTGAGAAGGATTTGGGCGCGGTGTTAGCGGAAATTATCAGAGAGGTAGAGAAAGTCAATCCTGCCGTGGTTGTGGTGGATTCCTTTCGCACGATGATACGGAAGCCGCAAGGCAATTCCGGCGAGACGGATTTGCAATCCTTCATCCAGCAACTGGCGCTGTTCCTGGCTAGTTGGCAAGCTACGACTTTTCTGGTCGGTGAATACGCCGAAGATGAGTTGCGGGACAATCCTGTATTTACGGTTGCCGACGGGCTCTTCTGGCTGCGCCAAACCACAGAGCGAAATTCCATTGTGCGGAAGTTGCAGATCATGAAACTGCGCGGACAGGCTTCCGTGCCGGGTCTTCACACCTTCCGCATCACCAACGGCGGCCTGCAGGCCTTCTCGCGCACTTTTGGGCTGAGCGGACACAAGAGCAAACCTCCCAGTCAACGACGTCTCTCCATCGGTATTCCGGAGTTGGACAAGATGATGGGCGGAGGCATTCCAGAAGGCGACAGTGTTTTGGTAACAGGGGCTTCGGGAACCGGTAAATCAGTTCTGGCAACCCAGTTTATTGCCGAAGGAATACGCCAAGGTGAGCCCGGCATTGTGGCCGTGTTTGAAGAACGTCCACAAGCCTACGCGGATCGAGCCGGCAGCTTCGGTCTCGACCTGGAGAGCCCGCAGAAGGATGGAAGACTTCTGATCCTCTACCTTCGTCCGCTGGACCTCTCTGTCGACGAGACTATGAACGAGATCCTCGACGCGGTAAAGAGGATAGGTGCCAAACGCCTGGTGATTGATTCGCTCGCAGGATTTGAAATGGCACTGTCACCCGGGTTCCGCGAAGACTTTCGCGAATCGCTGTACCGGATGATCTTCGCGTTGACGGGAATTGGTGTGACGATTCTAAGTACCGTTGAGGTGGATGAGTCCTTTACGGAATTCCCGTTCAGCACGTACTCGATTTCGTTTCTCACCGATGACATCATCCGGCTGCGGTATGTATCCATTGAAGGGCAGCTTCGCAAGATCCTGGTCATTATTAAAATGCGTGGAGGCGACCACAGCCAGGACATTCGCGAATACGAAATCACTTCAAAGGGATTGGTCATTGCCGGAGAACGCCTTAAGAACTATCAGCACCTGATTACAGGGATTCCCAAACGGCTGAAGCCGCTCAATGAGAAGGAAGAACTCTCATCGAAGCCTGACGCCGAAAGCAAGACCTAGTCGTTTATGGATTCATGGCACCGGGGCGGAAGCCACCCCGCTAGCCGTTGAACAGATCCGAACGGGTGCATCTGGAAGGCAGAGAACCCGACGGAAAACGCAGCAGTGGGTGCTTGTAACCGCTCCCGTCGCCGACTAAGTCCCGTCCGGTATCCAAACGCGTACCTACCGCTTTGCTGTCTAGCGCTTGTTCGCAGTCTTTGGCTTGGTAGAAGCATCCTGCTGCGGCTTTTCGGGATGGTGGTGATTGTGATGTTTCCGGCGAGATCACATGGACAGGCTGCTCTTCAGCATGGCGATAAAGAATGAAGCGGTGGACACCGCTGTGCATCCTATTGGTTTGGTCGGCGGTTGTGGGTATTTCAGTTGCACTTCTGGAATCGCGGTCTTAGGAGGCGGCGTTGGGCGTGTCTGCACCTCGCGTGGTGATCGTTGGTGGCGGATTTGGCGGGCTGTCTGCGGCGCGCGGGATGGCCCGCGCGCAGGCGAGCGTGACGCTAATCGACAAACGAAATTATCACCTGTTCCGTCCCATGCTGTACCAGGTTGCGACCGGTCTGCTCTCCGCCGACGAGATCGCAGGGCCGTTGCGGTCGATACTGAGCCGACAACTCAACGTAGAAGTGCTGCAGGATGAAGTGACTGGCATCGACGCACAAAATCGCCTGGTTCACCTCAGGCAGCACGATGTTCCCTACGATTACCTTATTCTTTCCACAGGTATTCAATACAACTACTTCGGACATGACGAATGGCGGGATTTAGCGCCGGGGTTGGAGTCGCTGGACGACGCCGACCTGATTCGCGGCAAGGTACTGACGGCGTTTGAGCGCGCCGAGGAGATGGCAGCGCTCGATCACTGTGATACGGCAGGAATTCAGCAACTGCTAACCTTCGTGCTGGTGGGCGCTGGAACCGTGGGCGTAGAGATGGCGAGCACGCTAGCGGAAATGTCGCGAATGGCGCTGGCGCACGATTTTCGGCACATCGATCCGCGCTCGGCGCAGATTCTGTTGTACGAGGGGGCGCCACGTATCCTACCTGCTTTTCCCGAAGTTCTTTCTACCAAGGCGCAGCGACATCTTGAGAGCCTGGGCGTGAAGGTGTTTACGAACACCCGGGTGACGAGCGTGGATGCGGGTGGAATCGTTGCCGACGGGAAGCACATTGCGGCTGGGACAGTGCTGTGGGGAGCGGGCGTAATGGCGTCGCCTGCGGCCCGGTGGTTGGGCGCGGAGATGGACAGGTCGGGCAAAGTGATCGTCAACCCGGATATGTCTGTGCCCGGGCATCCGGAGATCTTCACGATTGGTGACACGGCCCATGTGGTTGCTCCGGCGCGCAATCTGATCGGGATCAGATCGAATGACGCTATGGTCATGCCGGGCGTCGCGCAGCCTGCGATTCAAGAAGGAAGATATGTGGCGGAGTTGATCCGGCGTCGCGTGGAGGGAAAGCCAGACCCGGCGCCCTTCTGGTATTGGGATAAGGGCGATCTCGCAATCGCGGGGCGCTCGTATGCGCTCGCCGATCTTCGGTTTCTACGCTTCACTGGATTTTTGGCGTGGATCGTGTGGGCCGCCGTACATATCTATTTTCTGATTGGCTTCGCGAATCGTTTCTTCGTCGTCTTGCAATGGAGCATTACATTTCTGACGAAGCGACGGCAGGTTCGCGTCTTCCCTGAGCAGGAGACAGTTGCAAAGAGAACTGCAAAGCGAGGGGAAGACCAAAGTAATGTCAAAGAAGAAAACGCCGCTTAGCATGCATTCTCGTTTCTGACTTCCTCGTCCATTCTCGGACATCCTGACATGTTCCTACTCGCTCCGGGAATGAGCAATCACCTCAATGCGTCTGAATTAATTTCTTTGGGCAACCCGACCCTCAGTCCTCGGAATCTCCCTACCGTTCCCCAGACCTATAGAACTCAGGTTTATCCGTCGTTTTGGTGCACACACAGGAAGCATAGGTCGTTTTGGGCCACATTGAAACATACCCGCCGCGTTGAAAGGTGAGCACTCGGTATTTCCACCCACGATGGCACTCAGTAACCCGGAAGGAGGAACCCAATGAAAAGAATCTCTATACAGCAAGCAATCGCGATGAGCGCTGTCGCTTTGATTGCCTTCGCCGCAAGTCGTGCCGATGACGCGGCCGCCCCGCTTTTCGGAATCAAAATTCCGCCTGGGTACCGCGACTGGAAGTTGATCTCCGTCGCCCACGAAGAGGGCAACCTCAACGACATTCGCGCCGTTCTGGGCAACGATATTGCTATCAAGGCTTATCGCGAAGGGAAGCTTCCGTTTCCTGACGGCACAATCATCGCCCGGTTGGCTTGGAGTTACGTTCCATCGGAGGAAAACAACAAAGTCTTTGGCCGTTCCCAATCCTTCGTTGCTGGGGCCGCCACGAACGTTCAGTTTATGGTCAAGGACTCAAAGAAATACGCCGCAACGGGCGGTTGGGGCTTCGCTCAATTTAAGAACGGCAAACCCGATGCGGACGTAGCGCTGCTCAAAACCTGCTTCCCTTGTCACACGCCCATCAAAGGTCGCGACTATGTCTTCACCGATTACGCACCGAACCCTTAGCAGATACCTCTATGCGCGGGACTGCCCCGAGGAGAACCAGTGATGTCTAGCGATTTATTCTCGCTCTCGATCTATGACGACCAGATGCAAATAGAGGAATGTGAACTTTCAGCGTTCGTTCGTGCGGTTACGGAAATGTACGGACCAGAACAGGCCAGAATTTCGGAAAGGGACTGGCTGGATGAATCCGACCTGCTGGATGATCCACCTCGATCGGAAATTCGCGATTGGCACTCAGTGACGATTGCGGCATCGGCTCGGCTCGCGGAGAGGTTGAGAGTGCTGCTGCCCGAACGAAAGTTATCCGCCGCTTGAACAAACCTTAGGCTTTCTTCATTGGCGCTTCGGGCGCTTTGCCAAGAGATGCCGACGATACGTTAGCTCGGTTGTTTCGAAGACACAGCGGCGCTCTTATCGTTGAGGGCTGATATTAACTCCCTAAGGAACTCGGCCCCATCTGCGACGACCCCGATATCTGCTCGCTCGAAGATAGGGGCTCGGGGATTTTTGTTCACCGCGATAATAAAAGGCGCGCCCCTCAATCCAGCCATATGTTGAAAGCTGCCGCTCAGACCGCAGGCTAGATAGATTTTAGGAGAAACGCTCGTCCCTGAGATTCCGACTTGTCGAGCTTTTCCGAGCCGGCCAGCATCGACAACCGGGCGGGAGCAACAGACTGCGCCAGCCATTGCAAGTGCCGTCTCTTCTGCCAATGCTATCTGCTCAGGTTCTTGCATACCTCTGCCGACGGCGAGCAGGCGCTCGACTTTCGCAAGGTCCACGTCACCGCTGAGATCGGCTTGCTCGTTCCGCAACCAGCATCTGCGGGAGTTCACAACTCTCACAACTTTCTCCACTACGCGAGGTGCTTGCGCCAACACCTTGCCGACAGAGCCTTGGAATGCACCTGACACAGTAATGAAACATCCGAGAGACTGGCTGACCTCGTAAACGGCATCGACCTGCCCACCGTATTCTTTCTTAACCAACCGAGTCTTGCGATCAGAGTCACTTTCCAGTGAAACGATATTAGACACAAACGGCACATCAAGGATGACGGAAACACCCGGCCCTGTATCCATGGCAAGGCTGTCATGGTGCATCAGAAAAACTGGATGCGGTGGCACGACGCCGCTCAATGCTGCTCCGAGCGCTAAGGCGTCGGGATGGAAAAGACCCTCGCCTCGCATGATCCACGCTTCATGACAGTAACCACGAAGCCTGGCCACCGGACATTCGAGGCGGTCGTCGTGCCAGAGAACAACCGCTACCACTTCATCTGCAATCCCGGTCGCGAAGGCGAGCAGCGAAAGGCCCAGTTCATCGATGTCGTGTTGGACTTGTCGAAGCAGCACGAAAACCTGGTTCATTGCAGTCCTCCACGCTCACGAATCATGCTGGCCACTTCGACGGCAATTGCCTTTAGGTCTCCGCATAGCATTTTTGCGCCAACCACGGTTGGGGGATGCCTATGTTCGACAAGACGCACGGCTACATCCGGCACTGCCTCAGGCGTGACGGCTGTAATTGTTTTGGTTGCGGCCTTTCGAATGCCGCGCATGCTGACATAGCGAGGAGTATTGATTCCAGTCTGGAGCGAGAGAACCGCAGGCAGTTCAACTTCATAGGCCTCCAATTCTCCCCCTTCGATCTCCCGATGCACAAGCACGCCGTATTCCTTTCGCTCGACGGCCACTACTAAAGATGCAAATGGAACGCCCAGCATAGCTGCGAGCATTCCGCCGACTTCCGCCCCCTGCCGATCTGAAGACTGCGCGCCGGTAAGCACGAGATCGAAGTGACGTCTGCGTATCACCGCCGCAAGCGCCGCCGCTACCCGCCGGGGCTCTTCTTCGAGAGGTCCATTCAGCATCACGGCTTCAGTCGCACCGAGTGCCAGGGCTCTACGCAACACATCCTCGCTCTCCGTGTCGCCGAATGTCAGGGCTGTAATGGAACCGCCGTGAAGCTCGGTGAGTCGCAAAGCTTCCTCAAGAACATAGCGGTCACATTCATTCAAGCATCGCGGGTAGGTGCCAACGCTGACTTTTTGATGGACAATCTGAACCTCTTCGTCCGCAATGTTTGGAACTGACTTTATGCAGCAGACGATTTCCATTCGTTGCGGCTCCTGTAGGAACTGGCTAGTCTCGAAGTTGCCGTAGAGCCAGCTCTGTAATATCGATTACCTCGATGCTCGATCCCGCTGACTTCGCTGCCTCTGTCAGGTTAACCAGGCACCATGGACACGCGGTGACAACCACGTCGGCGTGCGTCTCAAGTACTTGTTGAATGCGCATGTCGGCCATCCTGACATTTTCTTTCGGTTGATGGAAAAACGATAGCGGCCCACCGCAGCAAAACGACCTGTCGCATTGCTTCCGCATTTGGCCGAACTTCAGCCCAGGGATGGAGCGCAGAATACTGCGCGGCGCCTCGTAGATCCCATTGTGTCTGCCCAGGTAGCAAGGATCGTGGAACACGTGGAGTTTGCCGCTATGGTCTGGCTTGAATTCAATACCGCGAGACACGATCGCCTCGGCTAAGATTTCCGTGATGTGGGCACTAGGCGGCAAACCAGCATAATCATGTCGAAAAGCGTTCAGGGTGTGCGGATCGGCGGTTACGATCAGTTGCGCGCCAGTGTCGTGAATGGCTTGTGTGTTCAGGTCCCGCAGCTTCATGAAGAGGAATTCCTCCCCGAAACGCCGGGCTTCGTGTCCGCTATCTCTTCCAGACTGCGGCAGAATAACAAACGATTTTCCTGTTCTCGTTAGCAATTCACAGACCGCGTCGCCAACGGCTCGCGCCCGGTCGCCGAACGCGATAAAACTGTCGGGAAAGAACAGAACCGGCGATTGTGCTGACGCGCTCGCGATCTTGTTTACGTGGGCCGATCCGCGCGGCCACGCGGCAGAGGCGGCGCGTCCCCAGGGATTGCCATGTTGTTCGAGGGACTCGAAGGCCCTGCTGACCGCCGCCGGAAGTTCTCCGTCCTCAACCATTGCGCGCCGTAGGTCTACAAACTTTTCGATGTATTCGATTGCGACAGGACATTCCTGTTCGCATGCACCGCAGGTCGTACATGACCAGATCTCTTCACTCGAATACGGCAAGGCTGAATCTCCGCCTTCGAAAGCCAAGCGTTGGCCCGCATAGGTAAATTCGCGCGGCGAAAGGGCTCGTCCCACGGCGACCGCTGGACACTGATCCGTGCATCGGCCGCAATCCGCACAACTATAGAAATCCAGTACATGCTTCCATGTAAAATCCGCGAACCGGCGGATGCCGACTTCGTTCAACTCTTCCGCTTGCTGTTCGGTAAGTCCGTGCCGCAGAGGCTTTATCGTGCCCTGCTCAAGCCGTGCATAGAAGATGTTTGCGAGTCCGGTGATCTCGTGAAACTGCTTGCTGCAGGGCACAATACACAGGAAACCGAAGAACAACAGTTCATGCAGCAACCAGGCAACCGAGCCAACAGTTGCCTGCACAGGTTGCGCCGCCCCACTGAACAGCAATTGAACTACACCAGCCAGCGTAAACGGCCAACACAAGTGGGTCACATCGGTGAAGCGTGTCGCTCGAAATATGGCGTCTGACCACACCAGCCCGGAAACGATCGCCAGGATCAGAACACCTAGAGGCTGACGTGCTGCATTGAACCGGGTTGGTCTCAGCCAAACTCGATAAGCCAAGGCTGCCAGGCATCCCAGGAAGATGACTGTTGCCGCGACATCGCATAGGTGAGAGTAGAAAACCCAGGCTCTGCCCTGTGGTTCGCTCACTCCAGGAATGCCCTGTAGCACGAGCACAGCCAGGTGCGGCAAACTTAGGAGGAAAGGAAAGAATATACACAGATGAGGAATCCCAGTGCCCGGATAGTGCGTTTGTCGTTGCTGCAGAAATCCAAGGGACCACAAATGTCGAAGCCGGCTTCGGAGTTGATCGAAACGTTTGTCCGGGGCAGCCTTGCGCAATACAGACCAACGCCTAAGCAGTAAGCGGCCAAAAAGAATCGTCCCGATTATGGGGATGAAAATACCAGGGACCCACATCCGGATGCCGATAAGAGATTGCCGCCACAATTCCATAATCACCGACTACAGATTCACCAAGACCAAGAGCACCAGCAACTAGATTACTTAGTCGCTGCTTGCGCCTCCGCCTTCTTCGTGACCCGCTCACCACACGGCAACATGGAGCCATAATCCTCGAAATTGAGGTACAGCTCAAATGCGCGGCGCAAGTCATGCGGAATATGCGCTTTTTTTGAGTTCTGCACATATTCTCGCAGGTAATCGCGATAGGAAGGATGGGCACAGTTCTGAATAATGCACGTGGCTCGCTGCCTGGGATCGAGCCCTCGCAAGTCGGCGACCCCCTGCTCTGTCACGAGGACATCCACAGCGTGTTCATTCTGGTCTACGTGCGTGCACATTGGAACCACGCAGGAGATCCTGCCGTCCTTGCGGATCGATGGAGCCATGAAAATCGCCATCCGGCTATTCGAAGCATAATCTCCGCTCCCACCGATGCCATTCATTACGGTTGTGCCGGTGAAGTGCGTGGAGTTGACGTTGCCGTAAATGTCGAAATCAATCGCCGTGTTCAAACTGATGACGCCCAAACGGCGTATCACTTCAGGATTATTGGACACCTCTGAGGGACGCAGCACGATCCGTTTCGCGAAGAAATCCATCTGATCGAAGACCATCTGCTGTTTCGCGGTAGATGTCGCCAGACTCGCCGCACTCACGCCCGTTACCTTCTCCTTCGTCAGCAAGTCGAGCAGAGAATCCTGGATCACCTCCGTGTACATTGAGAAGGTTGGAAACTGCGGATGGAGATCGAATCCGGCCAGAACAGCGTTGCCAATGTTCCCCACACCGGCCTGAATCGGTGGCATCTGTTCCGGCAGACTCCCTTTCCGCCTCTCATGCAGTAGGAATTCGACAACATGGCCTGCGATTGCCTCGCTTACCGAATCCGTTGGCGTGAAAGGCGTTGTTTTGTCGAACTGGCTCGTCTTGACGACCCCTACGATCTTCGAAGGATCAACCAGGGCATGATCGGAGCCAATCCGGTCAAGCGGAGACCGGATGTTCAAGGGCTCGCGCAGGGGAGGCTCCGGTATCAAGTACACATCGGTAAGTTCGCGAAGCCGGGGATGCTGGCATTCGTTGATCTCGACAATGACTTTTTTCGCCCGTTGCAACAATGTGGGAACAATGCCGATCGAGGTCGTGAGATACAAGCGCCCGTCAGCCGTGACTTCCGTTGCTTCCACCACCGCACAGTCAACTTCCCCAAAAGAACCGTAGGAAGTCGCTTGCGCTACCTGCGAAAGAGGAACGTCGACGTACTCAATCTTGAGTTGGTTGATGCGCTCACGCGTCAACTTCGCCGACTGATAGGGGCATCGCCAGCCTAAAGCATCGCTTTCAGCAAGTACTTCGTCGAGCGTCGGACCTCCGTTGGCGCCGGTAAGCACTTTTATTTTGAACTCATTTCCCCTCTTATGTTCCTCGTCGGCTTTCCGGGCGATAGCTGCAGGCACGGCCTTCGGAGTCGCCGCCGCTGAAAAACCACTGAAGCCGACGAGGTCACCATGGTTAATAAATTGGGCTGCCTCGTCCGGTGTCAGGATCGAAAAGCCACGCATCGAGTTGGGGCTCATTGTCTCTTCCTCATCCCTGAATTCGTAGATGGAATGCAGAATGGCGGCACCGTTTATGAGGCACCGCCAGCCAGCAACTATTTTCTGAGGTCAAACTTACGATTGAAGATAGAGCGCGCCAGCATATTCAACTGCGCTTCGGTTGTGCCCCCGCCAATCTTGAACATTCGCACGTCGCGATACATTCGCTCCAAAGGCAAATCTTCCGCATATCCGATGGCCCCGAACATCTGAAGACTGTCGCTCACCACCTGAACTGCAACGTCGCCCACAAAGGCTTTCGCCATGGAAGCTTCGTGCATCTGCGGCATCATAACGTTGTTGGGCAAATGTCGAGCGTTGCAGGCTGCCTGGGCAATCAACAAATAGCCCGCGTTCAGCTTCAGTTCCGCATGTGCTATTTCCCATTGCAAGCCCTGGAATTCCGATAATGCCTTGCCAAATGCCTTGCGCTTCAGCATGTACTGTACTGCCAGTTCGTGTGCACCCATGGCAATGCCCAAGGCAACAGCGCTTGCGCCAGCCCGCTGACCGTTGTAGCCGTACATCAGCTTTTTGAAACCTTCGTTGCCATCACCCATGACCACAACATTCTCGTTCGATACAACGCAATCATTGAACAAAAGCTCGGCCTCAGGGATTCCTCGCAGGCCCATCGCCTTTTCCATCTTGCCAAAGGTGAACCCAGGCGTACCCTTGTCAACCAGAATGCCGCCGATACCGAGTTCCTTATCATTTTCAAAAAAGCGCACAAAGATCAGGTTCGTCTTGGATATGCCGCCGCCCGTAATCCAATGCTTCTTACCATTGATGACCCAGGAATCGCCCTTCTTGTCGGCCCTTGTTTTCAGATCGGTCAGCGCTGTACCGGCCTCCGGTTCGGTCATGCCGATTGCAGGCTTGTCGCCTTCCACCAGAATGCGATGCGCAACCAGTTTGCATTGCTCTTCTGTGCCGTAGGCCATAATGCAACCGATGGCGCCCATGTTGGTTTCAACAATCACCCGTGCGCTCACGCCGCAATACTTGGCAACCGTTTCGATTGCCAGAATGGCGTCAATCAGCGGACGTCCCTGGCCGCCGAACTTCTCGGGAATCGTCATGCCGAGAATGCCCATCTCCCTGAGCACTTCAACGTTTTCGTATGGGTATTCGTGGTTCTTGTCCCATCGTGGTGCCTTGGGAGCAAACTCTCTCTTGCCAACCTCATCCAAAGCCGCAATCATCTGCTTCTGTTCTTGTGTAAGTGTGAAATCCATGAGTTCCTCCGAACTGACACTTCAGTGAATCTAAAAGTTAATGTGATGTACTTGCCACATCACCGAACGGTCATCAAAAGGTACGGCAGCGTAACCCCCAGGAACACGATCAGATAGATGGTGGAAAAGATAAAGCCCATCGTCCAATGTTCCTTGGAAGCAAGGTAGCCACTTCCCGCATAGATGATTGCTGGGGTCACCGAGTAGGGCGTCAGGATTCCCCGAAGTCCAAGGCTGCCGCACATCAGGATTATCAAGATCTTGATTGGCACACCTGGAACAAGTATTGCGGCGATCAGGAATGGTGGTAACAACGCGGTTGTCAATGCCGTAATGCTCGCAAAAAAGAAGCTGGCGTACCAAAAGACAACCATGAGTCCGATAACGATAGCGATGGCGCTGTAACCTGAAAGAGCGGTTGCCATATGCCCGCAGAACCAATTCAGAAAGCCCACCCGGTTGAGTCCGTCTGCGACGGCCATGAGTGTTCCGTACCAGAACAAAATGTTCCAGGCTGGTTTATTCCCCAGCACGTCATCCCAACTTACAACCTTGCTTACTACCATGAGGGCCACAGCGATCAAGGCAACCAGGGTAGCGTTGATGAAGTTCGCGCCAAAGATCCAGAGCAGCAGCGCTCCGCTCGCGAGAAAACATAAGGTTTTCTCTTTCAGAGTAATCGGACCGATTGCCGACAACTCCTTCGCCGCCCATATGGGAGCCTCATCCGACCTTTTCAAAGTTGGAGGATAGAGCTTGTAGGCCATGTATGGTGTGATCGCGAACAAAATCGCGGAAGCTGGCAGCATGTAGAGAAACCACTGCGTCCATGAAATACTCACGTTCGCAATCTTCTGCACCAGCGATATTGCCAAAAGGTTAGGAGCGAATGCGGTTAAGAACATGCTGCTGGTCACGCAGGTCGAAGTCAGCGCCACCCACATCAGGTAGGCCCCGAGTTTGCGGGGTTCATTCTGCGGAGTGGAGCCATACAGGGGCGGGATGTTTTTGATGATCGGGTAGATTGTGCCGCCGCTCCTCGCCGTGTTCGACGGCAGGAAAGGCGACAGGACCAACTCCGACAGTGCCACAGCGTAGCCGAGTCCGAGGGTGCGACGACCCAACTTCTTGATCAGAAACAGGGCAATCCGTTTTCCTAAACCGGTTTTCTCGTATCCAAGAGCAAATATAAAAGCAACGAAGACGAGCCAGACCGTACTGTCAGAAAATCCGGAAAGCACCCATCGAATCTCGTCCGACGGCGTTGGCTTCACCCTCTTCGCCGGCTTGGCTGCTTCCGTCGTTGGCGTGAGAGTCTTGACCTCCGCTGGAATCAACGCAGGCTTCGGGGGATTGTTTGCGTCGGGAGTCCGCGTCGTTTCGCCGGAACTGCCGGGCAAAGAAGCCTGCGTTGATGGCTTGGCAGAAGCAATAGTCTTGGCAGGGGTGGACGACGGGGCGGCTGGAGTCGTCATAGGAACCAACCCCAGCGATGCCGCCAGTCCAACCGCGAGCAGACCGCTAACTGCGGGAGGTAAAGTCTCTAGAACAATTGCGAGAATACAAGTAATAAAGATAGCGAAATAATGCCATGCACTCGGCTCAAGGCCTTTGGGAACGGGGATCAGCAGTATGACGATACCCGCAAGAATTGGAATAGCCACACTTAGGTACTTCTTTTTCATAGAATGCCTTTCCTTGAAGAGGACAGGTACCCAAAAACTGAAGCTAGTTCACGTTTATGAAAGTAATGATTGAATTAATATTAGTCAATCTGAATTTATCTTTGAGCATCACTTATTCGGGAGGTGTTCGAATTAGCACCATTCAGCCCAAATTTGACTCATAGAGAAATGAGCTACGCTAAAAAACGTTCAGCATTTCTTTAAAGAATAGTGTCAGATTATTTGAATTTAGAGGGGATCATATACACTTCTATTGATAATCATCTGGAAAGGCTGTTCCGGAATCTGCCTTTGCCGAATCCGGGAAGATGCACACCGGGAAGCCGGGCATTACAGCCCAACCTTGAGACTGCTTTACTGGGGGACGTGCGTGAATTTTAAAGCTCTGCAAACTTTTCTTGCGATCCACGACAGTCAATCGTTCGCTGATGCCGCCCGCCGTTTGGGCCTCACTCAATCTGCGGTCAGCATGCAAATCAAGTCGTTGGAAGCGGAGCTTGGGGTCAAACTTTTTGATCGCCGCGTGCGTCCGCCTTCGATGACGCCAGCTGCAATGGCGATCGCCAATTCAGCCCGCGAAGTAATCGCACTGGTTGAGTCAATTTGCGAGACTGTAAAGGACTCGGAGACGTTCAGCGGTCGTCTGGCCTTGGGCGTGATTCCTACCGCCACCATTAGTTTGCTTCCAGATTGTCTCTCCCTCGTAAGCCGCCGTTATCCTAAAATCCAGATCACTGTGGAGAGTGGCCTTTCAGCAATATTGCTGGAGCGCGTCAGGAGTGGCATTCTCGACGCAGCAGTTATCACCCAGCCTTCTGAAGTACATCCCGAGGTGCGCTGCGAGACCCTGATCCGCGAAAGACTTGCACTGATTTCCGCGATTGATTCAGATGTCCCAGTTTCGCTGGCAAACCTTCAAAATTATGCCTTCATCCGGTTCGTTCGCCGCATCGGGGTAGGGCAGGTCATTGACCGATTCCTTGCTAGCAAGGGACTACACCCGGCCGAGTACATGGAGCTCGACTCGGTGGAGGGAATTCTTGCGATGGTGGAGCGCGGCTTAGGAGTAGCGATCGTTCCTGAGCGCGCGGTCGGCGAAGTTCATCGACAACGGATTGTCGTTTCGCCTATCGATGACTTGGACGCCGTACGAAATGTCTCTTTAGTTTTTCGCGGCCATGCCGTTAATTTGCCTCTGCTTGAGGTCGTACTCGCGAGTTTTCAGTCAGCGGCCAAGGGCGTAAGGTAGACGCTGCAAGAGCAATCGCAGGGCACAGCGGCTTGGCAAGCGCTGCTCAACTTTCCAACTGATCCAAGGCCGAACGTTTCTGACGGGATTCCCATGATCGAACTATCCGCTCATCTTCTCAATGTCCTCAATGTGTAGGTGGTCTATGTGCGCCTGCCTGCTGTTAAAATATGCGCACTGTAGCGCGTCCCCCGAGTTACAGTAGCAAGTTGCATCAGTTCCCAGTTGAGAGGACACCGCGATTCAGAACGAGGATTGAGGATTGGTCATGGCTAGAATGTCGCGCTTCGCAGAACAACCACGTGTCGTCCTGCCGGGGAGTGAAAAAGCCGCTCCCCCAACCTCTGTGCTAAAGGAACCCACGTCCCCAACGTCGCGGCTGACCGTCTCCGTGATCGTCAAGCGGAAGCAGCCACTCAAAATCAGTCGCCGCGGTCCGGTTCGGGTCACTCGCGCCGACTACAAGAAGCAACATGCAGCCGACTCTGCCGCCAGTAAGTTAGTCCGAGCCTTTGCTCGCGAATTCAAGTTGAAGGCCGAACCCGATCCCACTTCGGTGACGCGGCGCACCATTCGGCTTACCGGCACGGTGGCCAACATGCAGAAGGCCTTCGGCGTCGTGCTCGAACAGAGGACGATTGAAGGAGTTGAGTACCGTGTCCGTGAAGGTGCTATCCATCTGCCCGCCTCGCTTATCGATTCTGTAGTTGCCGTCATCGGGCTCGACAATCGTCCCCAGGCCCAACCTCACTTCCGCATTCGTCAGCCGCACGCTGTGTCCACCAGCTACACCCCGGTCCAAATTGCGCAGGCGTACCAATTTCCGATAAATGCTACTGCAGCCGGTCAAACCATCGCCCTAATCGAACTTGGCGGCGGGTACCGGCAAGCCGACCTCACCTCTTACTTCAAGAGCCTTAGCCTCGTTGCGCCTATCGTCAACGCCGTCTCCGTTGATGGCGGAAAGAACTCTCCAACTGACGCCAGCGGTGCCGACGGCGAGGTAATGCTCGACATCGAAGTTTCGGCCGCAGTCGCCCCTGGCGCGAAGGTCACCGTCTACTTCGCACCGAACACCGACCAGGGTTTTATTGATGCCATCACGACAGCTGTTCACGACACTACCAACAAGCCGAGCGTGATTTCAATTAGTTGGGGAGGGCCAGAATCGAGTTGGACCCAGCAGTCCCTCACTGCACTCGACGCGGCCTGCCAGTCCGCTGCCGCGCTGGGCATCACGATCACGGTCGCAGCCGGAGATAACGGATCATCTGACGGGGGTACGGGGAACAACGTCGACTTCCCGGCATCCAGCCCCCACGTCTTATCCTGCGGCGGCACGACGCTTGAAGTCGGCGGCGCTAACATCGTCTCCGAGACCGTTTGGAACGAGACAGCAAGCAACGAGGGTGCGACCGGAGGTGGCGTCAGCACTGTCTTCGCACTGCCCACTTGGCAGGCAAAATCAGGCATCCCTGCGTCTAGCACCACCTCTGGCGGTCGCGGTGTCCCTGACGTCGCAGGCGATGCCGATCCGGCCACGGGCTACACCGTTCGCGTCGACGGCCAAACACTTGTCATCGGTGGCACCAGTGCAGTCGCTCCGCTTTGGGCTGGTCTGATCGCCGTCGCCAACCAGCAGCTCGGCACTACGGTCGGTTTCATCCAGCCTGCCATCTATGCAGCCAAAGCTGCCTCCGCCTTTCACGACATCACCGAAGGCAATAATGGAGCCTTCTCGTCCGGCCCCGGTTGGGACGCCTGCACCGGCCTTGGTTCCCCGATTGCCAGCAAACTTATTCCTTTGCTCGCTCCTCCATCTACACCAACCCAATCAGTCAACAAGCGTAAGAAGCCGGTCAAAGCAAAAACCTCCTGACCGAGGCCCACGCCTCGGTCCGTAAGTTCATCGCGACCGTATACAACGACAAACGCCTCAATTCGGCGCTCGGTTACCTGCCGCCAGCTACTCTCCGGTCGGTCAATCCTTCGCTGGGTGCTGTCCAGCATTGTTCGCCTGTCGGCGTTAAAGCAAACCACGTGTCGATTGATTTTCATCGAACGCCTAACAGTGTCTTAACCGTTTGTGTCGGTTAAGGAGACACAAACGAGCATCCTCCAAGGAGAGGGTACGAGTATTGAGAATCGGCTAAAGATGCGTGCAGCTGTGCTCTCCATTTACGTTGCGCTGCTCCTCACCTGTGCTGCCGCACAAACAGTTGAGAGCCATTTGGTCGAAATCAGAGTCAGTGATGAGAATCGGTCGGTCGTATCCGGCGCGCTAGTGACTCTGACCCAGGGAAGCAATTCGATTCAGCTTCACACCGATTACTCTGGCCATTGTGAGTTTGTGTCCACGTTCTCCGCTGCGTACCAGATCAGTGCCGAAAAGCAAGGGTACTACCCGAACGTTGCGCGTGGAATTGATCCCCTGACAAGAAATGTGGAACTTACTCTGACGCGTGAACGCCGGGTGCAGCAGAACGTGAATGTCATCGAGACTCCGCCCATAATCGATCCTGAGCAGACATCCAATCTCAGTAGCATGGACACTCCAGAGATCGAAAACATTCCTTACCCGACATCTCGCGACATTCGGAACCTACTCCCTTACAATCCGGGAGTAGTGCAGGATGCGACAGGACAGGTACATGTCGCGGGGTCGATGACATATGAGACGAAAGACCTGCTTGACGGCTTCAATATCACCTCTCCCATCAGCGGCACTCTGAGTATGCGATTTAACGCCGACGCAGTCCGCTCCACGGAGGTGGAGAGCACACGTTATCCGGTAGAATACGGACAGGCATCGGGCGGCATTATTGCATTTCGAAGCGGAATGGGCGACGACCACTACCGATTCAATGTTACGGACTTCGTCCCATCATTCCAGGACAGGAACGGTCTTCAGTTTGATCAGTTTTTGCCGCGCTTAACCTTTTCTGGTCCGCTCAAGAAAGGCAGAGCGTGGTTTTATGATGCCGCCGAGAGTGAGTTCGATAACATCGTCATCTCGGAGCTGCCAGGCAACGCAGACAACGACTTGCTCTGGCGTGGCAGCAATCTCGCGAAGGCTCAGATCAATCTCACTTCGGCCGACCGGATGACACTCGGACTGTTACTGAACGACTACCATTCGCCTTACGAAGGAATCTCTCCGCTCACGCCTAAGCAGACCACGACAGATCGCAACACCCTGGCTGGCCTTGCTTATGTGAAAAATCAGTTTTCGTTTTCCGATGGCACTGTGCTTGAACTGGGACTGGGGGCGGTCCGCTTTCGTGATAGCTATGAACCTCACGGCACTGCTCCATTCGTAATCAACCCGGAAACTACAAACGGTAGTTACTTTGAAAATCTTATAGGACATTCCGAAAGAGTCCAGGAGACGGCGGACGCCTACCTTCCCCCCAAACAACTGGCCGGACGCCATTCCGTGAAACTCGGAATGGAAGTGGATCAGATTCACTACAGCGAGAATACAACACGCCAGCCGGTAAATTACGTTAGCGAAAACGGGACATTGATCCGACAGAGCATTTTCGCGCCTCAGTCTTTTTTTTCGCACAACAACCTCGAACTCGGTGCTTATCTTGAAGACCGTTGGTCCAGTCACGGCAACCTCACGATAGAACCCGGTATACGCTTCGACTGGGATGATATTGTGCGCAAGCCCCTATTTTCTCCACGCGTGGCATTTGCCTACTCGCTCTCGAAGCCGGCGAAGACCAAGGTATCCGCTGGGGTTGGACTGTATTATGACCGCACGCAACTCCAGTACATTGAGAGCGCGTTTCAATCCCCTCGCACTGACGTCTACTACGCGGCTAACGGCATCACTCCCAACGGATCTGTCATCACTAATTTTGTTCTACCCACGTCTCTTGAAGAACCGCGAGTCATCAACTGGAGCATTGCGGTGGAACAAAAGCTGCCAGGCTCCAACTACCTGAAGTGCGACTTCGTGGAGAAACGGGGTACGCGCGGATTTGTGTTCCAGAATAACAATCCAGCTGACTCGCTTGGCGGTACTTACACGCTCACCAACCGTCGCCAGAGCAAATACGACGCAATGGACATAAGCCTTCGTCACGTCTTCCCACATGGTTACACCCTCTTCGGGGCATACACTCGCTCTTCCGCGCGCACAAACGAGGTTCTGGATTACTCCCCAACACTCTCAATTCTTGGGCCCCAAGGGAGAGGACCACTGCCGTGGGACACGCCAAATCGCGTGCTTTCGTGGGGATGGCTGCCCGTTCCGCTCACCAAGAGATTCGACTTCGTGTATACTCTTCAATGGCACACTGGCTTCGCCTTCAGCGCCGTTAATGCTAACCAGCAACTTGTTGGGACGCCCGATTCCTACCGCTTTCCCGATTACTTCTCCTTTAGCCCAGGACTGGAAATTCGTTTTCACTGGCGTAAGTATTACCTCGGTTTGCGTGGTGTGCTGGAAAATGCAACCGGTCATGCGAATCCATTTACCGTAAACAACGTCACTGACTCACACCAGTTCCTCACTTACAGCAACTTCGAGGGACGTTCGGTCACGGCTCGTATCCGCATCATTAGCACTAACTAATCGAGTGAGAAATCCAAGGAGTTTCTCTCGCTCGAATGGCACTTACTCCTCTATCTGAGAGAATGATCGAGAAGCTTGTTAAACCAAGTGTATCCGATGGGAGACGAATGGGAGCGAAAGGTACAAAAGAGCGTTGCTCATGGGCGGAGAGCGACCCACTATTACGGGATTACCACGACAAGGAATGGGGCGTTCCTCAGTACGACAGTCGAGCACTCTGGGAATTGCTTATGCTTGAGGGCTTTCAGGCAGGACTTTCGTGGCTCATTGTTCTGCGAAAGCGTGAGGCCCTTCAGTCGGCGTTCAAACAGTTTGATCCGGAAAAGGTAGCTCGTTTTGAAGAAGAAGATATTCAGATGCTCTTGAACGAGCCACGAATCATTCGTTCGCGTGCAAAGATCGAAGCGACGATCAAGGGAGCGCGGATATTTCTGGAGATGCAGAAGTCCGGCGAAGATTTTGCATCTGTAATTTGGGAGATGGTGGGAGGCAAGCCAATACAGAATGAATCACCGATGTCCACGCATCCTCTTGCTGAGGAGATGTCGAAGAACCTGAAGAGGCGCGGGTTCAAGTTCGTTGGTCCGGTCATTGTCTACGCCTTTATGCAAGCCGCAGGAATTGTGAATGATCACAGTCACAACTGCTTCCGTCATAAAGAAGTCATTCGTTTGATAAGTGGAAAGCTGCACCGCGGGAAGGAATGAAACGAAGCGACTGGGAGTCCCGCGCCGCTTCGTTCTTTGAAGATCGCTACTGTTCGATTACGAGGAAGTGAAAAGTACCTTTCGCGGGCGATTCCAGCGAGAGCAGATTGGCTACCGTGTACAGCCGATGTTTAGCGGAGTCGAGGGCCAGGGTCTTAGCCCCTTGGGCGGTCGGGATATTTTCATAGCTGCTGTACTTGTCGGCCGACTCTTGTCGAATCACGGAGACGTTCCCTTCCCCGTTCGACGTAAATACCAACTTCTTCTGCTCGTTGAACACGACTGCATCCACGTGATTTCCGATCGTCAACTTCTGGACATTCTTTCCCGAATCCGCATCCACCACAACCAGTGTGCTGTTGTGGCATCCGGAAAACAGTCTCCGGTTCGAAGAGTCGAACGACAAGCCAGTCGGTTCTTCGCAGCCATCGAGCGTCCAAGTCGCCACGACCTTTCGCGCCTTAATGTCGATGACCGCAATCAAGTTCTTGTCTTCCAAATTGACGAACACCTTGCCCTTACCGTCTGAGACGCCCGTCTCCGGTCTGCCGGGCAGCGCGATCGCTCCAACTGCGAGGCCCTTCTCAGGATCGATTAATGTGGCGTTGTTGCTCGTGCCGTTAAACGTGAGCACAAGGCCGCTAAAACTATCGAAGAGAATCGCGTCGGGCTTGCCGCCGGTTTTCACCGTAGCGATGAGAGCAAGCGTCTTCAGGTCAAAAATGCTCGCCGTGTCGTTCCTGCCGTTGCTAGTGACTCCACGCCCAAGCTTACTCACGAGCGCAACACCGTGCACGCCATTGGTATTTGGGATCTCGCCGACTAGTTTTGCGCTGTCGACGTCGATTACCATCACCCGTGTAGCACGCGCGACATATAGGCGGCGCGCCTCGGCGTCAAAGGTTAAATAGTCCCATCCGCCCTCACCACCAAGCGAGATGCGTCGCGTCACTTTGTAACCCGAGGATGTTTGTGCCTGAGCTAGCGCGCCGGTCAACGTGAGCATGAGAAGGATAAGACAGAGATTACGAAAGAAACGCATGCATTCTCCTGGTTGAAGGTGTCGAAGTTCAGTTTGCCACATTCTACCGACAAGACAATTCTGCTCTGCTTAAATTCATCATATGTTCTTCTAAGGTCACGTATGATCAAGCTACGACCCTAAAATGAAGCTTCCGGTCGTTTGCATACCTACGCCGATTGAACGCGCCGGTCGGACCCACGGATAGCAAAGCATCTAAGCTCACACATTAGAAGCAGGAGAATTGCGTTCAACATGGCTGCCGTTTTCGCATGTCAGAGGGATTCAGGGTTCACTCGTTGTTTGCGAGCGGTATCATGGTCGTTTTTCTTGTCCATACTGTTTCTTGCTCCACTCTCGTTGCTCGCTCAAGGCGGACCGCCCCTGCTGACCGATGATCCCGGCACACCCGGCAGCAACAACTGGGAAATCAACCTTGGCTACACGGTTGACCGGCGATCCACCGGCAACTCCTACGAGACCCCTATTCTTGACATGAATTACGGTTGGGGAGATCGCGTCCAACTCAAGTATGAGATGCCATATGTCTATGCAGACAAAAGTAACAGCTCGCTGGTTTCCGGTCCGGGCAATTCTAAGCTTGGCGTCAAGATCCGCTTTTTGCAAAACGAAAAACACGACTTCAACATCAGCACTTATCCTCAGCTCGAAATAACCAACACGGAAAACTCGGTACGCCGGGACCTGGCGGAAGAGGGACCTTTGTTCTTGCTCCCCCTGGAGTTTACTAAGAAGATTGGTCCAGTCGATGTCGACCTGGAAGTGGGACGCTGGTTTACACAGGAGAAGGATTATTGGATCAGCGGTTTGGCTTTCGGCCATCAGGCAACCCGGCACTTAGAGGTACTGGCAGAGGTTTACAGCGATGGCAATCCGGATGGCCAGCGCAATAACACCTTCGATTTTGGTGGCCGCTATCGCTTGAGCCGGAATGCGCTCTTCATCTTTATGGCTGGACGCAGTTTTAGTCCGCCCAGCAGCGGACAATCTCAGCTTATAGGGTACTTTGGAATGCAGTTCCAGTTAGGCCGCCACCTTCGCGACGACCCGGCACAAGCACCAGTTGAAGCACCCAGACAAAAACTCAGCATGAGGCGTTAGAAACTCGCTTGACCAGTGAAGGGTCAAGTTGGTTTCGCTCATCTAGCTGCTAGCGGATTGGCTTTGAGTTGTGCGCGACGACTTATGGCGAAACCCACCCCGGGGTACGTTCTGGCATTTCTCTTGCTGTCTCTTACTATTCACAAAACCTTCACTCTGTGTTGACACACACTTATTCCAAAGATGTTGAAATCAAGTTCTGCTTCAGATTCATTCTGCGGCTCGACTCACTTGGAGCCGTTTGATTCCTTCGGTCTTGCATGCGCAAACGCGTGCGAATGGAGAAGTGTCTATGCGTCGAACTTTGCAATCGACAATGTTGTTCTTGCTTTCTTTCTGCCTGTTCGGAACGCTTGCATTTGCTCAATCGGGCAAAGGCTCTCTCAGCGGACGAGTTGCTGATTCGGCCGGTGCAGTACTTCAGGGCGCCCAGGTAGAGCTCTTGCCTCGTGCCGCGGACGTGGCCACTAACAGTCAGGGCGAATTCAAAATCGCGAACCTCAACCCTGGCACCTATACCATCAAGATTTCCTATGTAGGATTCGAGCCCTTTACGCAGGAAGTAACGATCATCGCCGGAAAAGACACACAGCTAAAAGCTGTCATTAAAATCCAGTCCAACAACGATGAAGTTACTGTGCTTTCCGAGCGTCAGAGCGCTGAGGCCGAAGCTATTAACCGCACCCGTGCTGCCGATAACCTTCTGCAGGTGTTGCCGGGAGAGGTTATTACCAGCCTCCCTAACGCGAACATCGCCGATGCCCTGGGCCGCTTGCCCAGCGTCACACTTGCGCGCGACGAAGGCGAAGGTGTTTACGTGCAAGTGCGCGGCACGGAACCACGCCTGACCAATATTACCATCGACGGAACAACCATTCCGGCACCTGAGCCGACGGTGCGCCAAGTTCGTTTGGACGCCCTGGCTGCAAGCCTTGTTGAGTCGGTTGAAATTAACAAGACACTCTCAGCGAACATGGACGGTGACGGGATCGGCGGCTCAGTCAACATAAAGACTAAGACCGCGACCGAAACTCCGACCGCCACTCTCAGTGGGGTTGGCGGCTATACCCCAATCCTGGGTGGGCGCGGCGTGCAACAGTACACAGGCACTGTAGGCAAACGCTTCGGCGAGACGAAGAAACTCGGTATCCTCCTGGGTGGCAACTGGGACTACACCGGGCGCGGCATTGATGACATCGAACCGACAATCGACCTGGCAAACACCGTGTCGATGAATACCCCCATGTACTCAAGCATGACAGTGCGCGAATACCGCTATTACCGCACACGCTGGGGGCTGACTGGCAGCTTGGATTACAAATTCCGTGAAGGCTCGGGAATCTATCTGCGCGGTGTGTACTCCGACCTTATGGATTTTGGTGACAAGTGGTACTACGCCCCATACACCACCAAAAGCCCAAAGTTCTACACCTCCAGCAAGAGTCCCGACTACATGATCAGCAGCCTTGTAACCGGCGGCAAACACGTCTTCAATCGCTCCTGGTTTTCCTGGGATGCGGCGGCTTCGCGCTCGCGGGAGACTGCATCGGCGGGTAATCCCAAAGCGGATTTCAGCTATCTCGGCAGCACTCTCAAGTGTCCATTTTCCCCTGCTGATCAGACCAGCATTTACCGCCCGGTCTTCGGCGTGGCAGCCGGCTGCAATTCCGTCACATCGCCCATGTACAACCCCTCCAATTGGGGTTTGTTGGACATCACGACCTCGCGCGGACAGTCGGCGCAATTGAACCTGAGCGGCTCTGCTTCCTACGCTCGCAACTACAATCTAGGGGGGCACCCAGCGGTCTTCGAATTCGGTGGAAAGATTCGTAATGGCCACAAGTATCAGAACGCGACCGAAACAGTGTATGACGGATGGAAAGCCACTCTCTATCCTATGACCAGCTATCTCAGCGACTTTCATACATCAAATTTCTATGGCGGGACTTACGCCTTTGGACCGGTCTCTGACTTCAACAAACTGAAAACCCTTGCTGCCTCCGGCGCGCTCAGTATCGATCCCTACAAAACCGCGCAAAACACCGCACCCAACACCTTTAACCTTATTGAGCGCATCTCTGCTGGCTACCTCATGAACACGGTGGATCTGGGACGATTCCACATTCAGACCGGCATCCGCTTCGAGGGCACGCAGATTCATACCCTGGGCAACATCGTACAACTCACCAGCACCACCGCGGGAGCCTTTGCTGTCACACCCACGGGTCACGATTACTCCTATATCGACCCGCTACCTAGCATCAATGTCCGCTATGCGCTCTCAAAGAATTCCGGCATCCGCGCATCATATGCCTTCGGCGTTGCCCGGCCCGATCCCTATCAGCTGATTCCCTACGCTACCTCGGACACTTCTGCCGCCACCTCGACGACGCTGGGAACTGTCAGCCTCGGCAATCCCAACCTCAAGCCCGAGCACGCGAACAACTACGACCTGCTTTTTGAGCACTACCTAAAACCCACCGGGATGCTGCAGCTCGGATTCTTTTACAAATCATTGACCGATCCCATGTTCACCACGAGCACAATCCCCACCACGGGCCAATGGGCGAACTACCAAGTGTCAGAGTGGTTCAACGGCAGCAATGCCCATCTCTACGGTTTTGAGACCAGCTACCAGCAGCGCTTCACGTTCATGCCCGGCGCACTGCGCGGATTGGGATTGTCTGCGAACTACAGCTACACGGCTTCGCAGCAGGATTCGCTTCAGCCCTACCTCCAGAGAACCGACTCTCCGGCATTGCAACGCCAGGCTCCGAACACTTGGAATGTCAGCCCAACGTACGACAATAAGCACCTCTCCGTGCGTCTCGGACTCACCTACAACGGAACCCACATTTACAACTATCTATACCAGGCCACAACCAAGCAGGACCCAAACCACCTTGGACTCAAAGGCCCGGGTGGCGACCAGTACGTTTACTCCCATCTGCAGGTTGACGCTCAGGCATCCTACCGCCTCTATCGCGGGTTCCATGCGATGGTCTCGGGGCTAAATCTGAGCAATGCGCCTTACGGCTACTACACGGGCAGCAAGCAATTCGTTCTGCAGCGCGAATACTACAAGCCGTCCTACGCTGCAGGCGTGCGCTGGACTTCCGGACAGGAACACTAACCGAGGATATTCCTGGACATGGAAAGAGCGGCGAGGCCATGGCAACGCCGCTCTTTCCTCGCAGCGTATTTCAAATGACGCTCGCCGCCACATATCACTCCACATCTGCCTCCAGCAAGGAAACCACAAAGAAGGGGCTTCAATGACGAAGTTCGATCCATTCTCCCGCAGAAAGTTCCTTACCGGTTTCGCCGTCGCCGCTGGGAGCACACTCATCCCACAAAATGTCCTTGCCGAGCCACTCCCTTTGCCAGTCTCGCAAGAGCTTGAGTTGATTCCCGAGCGGATCACTCTCAGCCTGACGGCGGACCCAGCGCATAGCCAGGCGGTGACATGGAGGACAGGAAAAGCAATTGCTTCCGTGCGGGCTCAGGTCGCGCCAGCCTCCGCAAATCCCAACTTCGAGAAGGCTGCTGTCTCCGTGACTGCCTTGGCCTCGACGGCTAACATTCCGGGCGACAAAATTGTAGGCGAATACACCGCTCAGTTTGAAGGTCTAAGGCCGAATACGCGCTACAGTTACCGAGTCGGTGATGGCACGACCTGGAGCGAGTGGAACTCATTTCAAACCGCCAGTGATAAGCCCGAAGCATTTCGCTTCCTTTACCTTGGCGATGAGCAGAACAACATCAAATCGCTTTGGTCGCGCTCGATCAGGGCGGCCTACGGCAAGGCACCGGATGCCCGCTTCATCGTCCATGCAGGCGATCTGCTCGCTGAAGGCTACGACGATAGGCTCTGGGACGAGTGGTCCAACGCCATGGGATTCATCGGTGCAGTCGTTCCTAGCCTCCCTACTCCGGGAAATCACGATCTCCATCGGACTCCCGGAAAGCCTAACTCAAAGGAAGTGCTTAGCGTTTCGCCCTTGTGGAGACAGCATTTTACGCTGCCGATGAATGGTCCAAAAGACGTGGACGAATTGAAGCAGCAGGCTTACTACATCGACTACCAGGGGGTTCGGTTTATCTCTCTGGACGTGAACGTGTACTCAAATGAAGCGTTCGCAGAGAGTGCCAAACAACGCGTTGGAGACGCGCAGTTGGCATGGCTGGAGCAACTGTTGCGAGATAACCCCAACCGCTGGACCGTTGTAATTCAGCACCAGCCAATGTATCCAATCGCTAAAGGGCGCGATTACGTGGAAATGCGCAACGCCTTGCTGCCGCTATACGACAAGTATCATGTCGATCTCGTCTTGCAGGGTCACGACCATTGTTACGCCAGAACTCATAAACTGGCAGCCGGCAAAGTTGTCTCACCGTCGCAATCGGGAACGATCTACGCCATCTCCGTGAGCGGCCCCAAAATGTATGAGATCGAGGACACGTTCGCGCCTCTTCGCGCCAAGGCGCTCGGCCACACCCAGGCTTTCCAGGTAATCGAAGTGGACGGCGACACACTCACTTACAATGCCTATGCGATTGAAGGCGAAACAATCGATCGATTCCGTCTCGTGAAGCAAGTCAGCGGAACGACCACCTACTCCGACTTATAGCCTATTGGGCCTTCCCGTTGGACTGCCGATTTAAAATGCTGAGGACCCAAGAGCAATCTCGTACTAAACTTGCAGATGAAAGGAACCAACATGGATCTGCTTCACTTGGTGCGGGGTTGCACTTTTGATGACTTCCTATTTACTCCGCAGTATGGAATCCTCGCGCGCAGAGATCCCGACGCAGTGGATCTATCGACGAGATTTACCGAGCACCTGACCATAAAACGTCCCTTGGTTTCCGCAAACATGGACACGGTAACGCGAGCCGCGATGGCTGTTGTGCTGGCCGAAGAGGGCGGGATCGGCATAATCGACCGCGGCTTTCGTGCTGGCGATATTCAGCCCCAAGTGACGGAAGTGGCTGCAGTCAAACGCACCCAACATGGAATCATCACCGATCCTCATACGATTTCAGGAGAGCAGCGCTTGGGCGAGGCGATCCGGCGAATGGAGCAAACAGGAGTCGGAACGCTGGCAGTGGTTGACTCCGGAGGCAAACTGACCGGTCTCGTGACCGAGCGAGATTTGCGCTTCGTGAGTTCGGAAGGGTTTGTGTCCGAACGCATGACGCCGCTTGATCGTCTGGTCGTCCACACTGGACTAATCTCATTGACCGATGCGGAGCAGTTGATGACTCAGCGAAAAGTTAAAAAGCTGCCGCTCATCAACAAAAACGGCACTCTGTTAGGCATCATCACCGCGAGAGATCTGCTGATGCACAAGCAACATCCATTTGCGACCAGAGACGGCGGGGGACGGCTATGCGTCGGCGCCGCAGTTGGGGCGACGGGCGACTACCTTGAGAGAGCGGCCGAAGTGATCCGCGCCGGTGCGGACGTAATTGTTGTCGACATCGCCCACGGGCACTCATACATTATGGAATGCGCGATCGAGGGCCTGCGCAAGCGCTTCGGAAATATCGAACTTGTGGCCGGGAATGTAGCGACGGCGGAGGGTGCCCGGTTCCTTTTAGAACGGGGCGTCAACGCAATCAAGGTTGGAATCGGTCCGGGCGGCGGTTGTGCCACACGACTGACAACAAATTTCGGAATTCCACAAGTCGAAGCGCTCGTGCAATGCCGTGATGCCGTAGGTGACAAGATTCCGTTGATTGCTGATGGTGGTGTCAAGCGCGACGGTAGCATAGCGGCGGCACTCATGTTCGGTGGCGACTCCGTAATGCTTGGATCCGCCTTCGCTGGCTGTGAGGAGACGCCAGGCGAGGTGGTCCTCAAAGCTGTGCTTGAACCCGAATCTCAAAAACTCGTGAAGGTCCCGTTCAAGGTGTTTCGTGGAATGGCTTCGATCTCTGCCGTTCGTGACCGGCTCGGCCTTGAGGCCGATCAACGCGAGCTGAAGGCAATTGGAGCTGAGGGAATCGAGGTCAGTGTACCGGCGCGGGGTTCGGCTCGCGCCATTGTTCACGAGATGCTTAAGCACCTCTGTTCGGCCATCAGCTACGGCGGCGCGCAAAGTCTTCAAGAACTGCGAGGGAAGTTCTGGTCGAATCCAGAGAAGTACGTCGTGAAACTCACGCAGCCATCGAGGGTTGAGTCGTTTCAGCGGTAAATACATGAGCTGATTGAGTGTCCAATTCCGCAGCCCGGCTTCGATACGAGTCGCGAAGACCCCGCGCAACGTGCCCGGCAGCCAGTGGCATCACGCTGCACCGCATCCGGCATCAGACGTGTGAATGGCACCGCAGGAGAGTTTTCCGGAGTTCGAGGTTCACAAGACCAAGGCGGGCGGATATACCAATCGTCGAGAGAGCCGCGACTGCTTTGAGATTTCAGTAGATGGCCTGAAGACCGAGGCGTTTGAAGACGAGCCGCTCATTGAGGCCATCAATCGCAGCGGAACCGAACTGGCGCAGGTCTGCTATCACCATCAACTCGGCCCCATCCAGACCTGTGACACGTGCATGGTGGAGATCAACGGCGCTCTGGTGCGCGCCTGTGGAACCAAGGTAGAGCCCAGTATGCGGGTGGTGACCAACTCCGCGCCGGCAAAGGCTGCTCAGAATGAGGCTTTTGACCGCATTCTCGGCAACCATCTTTTGTACTGCACGGTTTGCGACAACAACAACGGCAACTGCACGGTACATAACACCACCGCGTTGCTGAACACCGAACATCAGAAGATTCCTTTCAAAACCAAGGGATTTTCCGTCGATCAATCGAACCCCTTCTATCGCTACGATCCTGACCAGTGCATTTTGTGCGGACGGTGTGTGCAGGCCTGCCAGAACGTTCAGGTGAATGAGACGCTCTCGATCCGCTGGGAAGACGAGCAGCCGCGTGTACTTTGGGATGGGGGCAAGACCATCGGCGAATCGAGTTGCGTTTCGTGCGGGCATTGCGTCTCTGTGTGCCCATGCAACGCGCTGATGGAAAAATCGATGATCGGTCATGCGGGCTATTTCACCGGACTGCCGGAGCCAACTCTCAATCGCATGATCGATGCGGTGAAAGGCTTGGAGCCTTCGACAGGCTTTCCGCCGATTCTGCAGATCAGCCAGGCAGAAGCTGCCATGCGCGATCAACGTATCCGCAAGACGAAGACGGTCTGCACCTACTGCGGCGTCGGCTGCTCATTTGAGGTCTGGACAAAGGATCGCGAGATCCTCAAGGTGGAGCCCTACGCCGGTCCGGCGAATGGCATTTCGACTTGCATAAAGGGCAAGTTTGGCTGGGACTACACGAATAGCGAAGACCGCTTACGTACGCCGCTGATTCGCGATGGCGAGGCTTTCCGCGAGGCAAGCTGGTATGAGGCGCTGGAGTTGATCGCCACAGAGTTCGCGGAGATCAAGCGCCGCTATGGGCCGGACTCACTGGCCTTTGTGACTTCTTCGAAGTGCACGAACGAAGAGAGCTACCTGATGCAGAAGCTCGCGCGCGCCGTGATTGGCACGAATAACGTGGACAACTGTTCGCGCTATTGCCAGTCGCCCGCCACCCAGGGACTCTTCCGCACCGTTGGATATGGCGGCGACTCCGGCTCCATCGCCGACATTGAGCACGCAACACTGGTGATGATCGTTGGCTCGAACACTGCCGAGAATCATCCGGTGCTCGCCACCCGCGTGAAGCAGGCGCACAAGCTGCGCGGACAGAAGTTGATCGTCGCCGACCTGCGCAAACATGAGATGGCACGCCGCGCCGACATCTTCTTCCAGCCTAAGGCAGGGACAGACATGGTGTGGCTCTCGGCGATCACCAGGTACATCCTCGACAACAACTGGCAGGACCAGGCGTTCATTGATGAGTGGGTCAACAAGTTCGACGACTATCGCACGAGCCTTGCGCCCTTCACCCTGGAGTTCGCAGAGAAAGTAACCGGCGTTCCAATGGAAACCCTGAAGCGCGTGGCCGAGCTCGTCGCGAAAGAGGAGCGCGTTTGCATCCTGTGGGCGATGGGAGTGACGCAGCATTCCCAGGGTTCAGATTGTTCGACGGCGTGCTCAAACCTATTGCTGACCACCGGAAATTACAAGCGGCCCGGCACCGGAGCATACCCTCTGCGCGGTCACAACAACGTGCAGGGCGCGAGCGATTTTGGCTCCATGCCGAACTTCTATCCTGGCTACCAGAAGGTGGAAGACGAGAGCGCGCGGCATCGCTACGAAGAGGCGTGGGGGGCGAAGTTGCCCACAAAGAAGGGCCTGGACAATCACGAGATGGTGGAAGCTGCTATCGATGGCACGGTGAAGGGTATGTACATCGTGGGCGAAGACATGGTGATCGCCGATTCCAATGCGAACCACAACGCGGAGAGCTTCTCGCAAATTCCCTTCCTTGTGGTGCAGGACTGCTTCTTCAGCCAGACATGCCAGTTTGCGAACGTCGTGCTGCCCGCCAGCCCCGCATTGGAGAAAGAAGGCACATACACCAGCACGGAGCGGCGCATTCAGCGGCTGTACCAGGTCCTTGAACCGCTCGGCGGCAGCAAGCCGGATTGGGAGATCATTCGCGACATTGCGAACAAACTCGGCGCGCACTGGACGTACACGCATCCCGGCGACATCATGCAGGAGATCGCGAGCTGCACGCCGCTGTTTGCCGGTGTGAGTTACGCGCGGCTCGAGGGATACCGCTCGCAGCAATGGCCGGTGGCCGCGGACGGGGAAGATCAGCCCCTGCTCTACACAGAGAAGTTTCCGTTCGATGATGGCAAAGCGAAGTTCCATCCTTTGCAGTGGCTGGGCACGCAGGAGAAGCACGATGAGGAATTCAACCTTCATCTGAATAACGGGCGTTTGCTTGAGCACTTCCACGAGGGCAACATGACGTACCGCGTGAAGGGAATTCGGGAGGAGATTCCGTTGCAGTGGGTGGAGATGTCGCAAGAGTTGGCCGCGGAATTGAACGTGAGCAGCGGACGATGGGTTCGGCTGCGCACTCCGCACGGGCAACTGAAGACGCAGGTGCTGGTGACCGACCGTGTATCCGGCCGCGACCTGTATTTGCCGATCAACAACGCAGCGGAGCGCGTGAATAGCCTCACCAGCAGCGCGACCGACAAAGATACGCACACGCCCGCGTACAAAGAGATTTCGGTCAATCTTGAAGTGCTGGCAGAGAAGGGAATCACACCTCTGCCGGTGACGAATCATCGCTACGGGCATCCGACTCCGCAGAACGGTGTGGAGGTGGAGCGCAAATGGCAGCGGGCGGACTATCAAATTCCGGGCACGAATGGCAAGGCTCCGCTGGTGCAGATTGAAACCCGCAAAGCCAAGGAAGAGGAACCCGCGCGGCGAGCCGCCTGAGCCGAGGAGAAGAGATGGCCAACCCTGTAACGACGTTCCCAAGGCTGAACAACATTCGCGAAGAACGAATGAGCAAGCTTAGCGACGCGCCCGCCGAACACGCCGAAGCATTGCTCGATCTCTACGAACTGGTGCAGGTGCTGCATGAGCGTGGCACGCTGGACCTGCTGCGCGGACTGGCCGGAGCGAGCGATGACATTATCGGACGCCTTGCCGAAGCAGGCAGCCAGCCAGGATCCGTAAGAGCTGTGCGCAACCTCATTGAGATTTCAAAATTGCTGACGCTTTTCGACCCTGAAGGCCTTCAGAAGACGGTGGAGCACACGGAAGCGTTGTTGGCCAACTCGCAAGCCGAGCCTCCGGGCATGTGGGCCATCTTGCGCCGCATGACAAGTCGCGACGCTCGACGTGCGCTAGCCTTCTTCGCCGAACTGCTCAATGAAACGGGACGCAGAATCAGACACGGTGCGACACTGTGAGATTCGCATGACCGGTAGATTGGGATGTTGTTTCAACACGTCGAAACTTCCTCGCCCTGGGCGGCCCATGTCGTGGATCACTCGCCCCAAGCTTCCCTGCCCACCAGATCAAGCGCTCCTTGAATCTTCGAAAACCTCTGGTACATGTATCAACTAGGCGCCAGAATCGGCGGAATTCATCCACGTCCGCAGATGACCATGCAGACGCTCGCCAAAGCCAACCGGCAGTTCAAAAGTGCGCTCGTCGCCAACCAGCACAAGAATATTGCGCGTGGAGTCGAACACGGCTGAACAATATCGGCAACCGGAGAGATGGCGTTCGATGTCTTTTTTCATCTCAGCCGTCACCGTGCCGTCGATGTATTCGGAAACCTGGGCCCACACGTGTTTGCAATCCAGTGTCATTGACCACCAGCTTTTCGGGTCAGCCACCCCATAAATCCTCGTTGCTTTGGTGCTAACTGTGGTGCGAGCAGCTTTTGCATCGAAAGTCGTGCGCGAAAGAGGCGAACCTTTACCAGCCCCTCGCTGACTCCTGTAGCCTCGGCGGTTTCGGAGATACTCATGCCGCGAACATCGCGCAAGATCAGAACTTCGCGGTACGCTGGCGACAACTTCGCAATCGCCTCCCGCAATGCTTTCCGTAGTTCCTTCCGCTCTAACTCTTCCGATGGAATATATCGCCAATCGGCCAGCACCGACGGAGTGTAATCGCCAGTGGATTCTTCGCAATCGGACAGAAAATCGAGCTGATCTCCCTTGGTCTTTCGCCACCGGTTACGCGCTTCATTCAAGGTGATTGCCATCAGCCAGGTGCCGAACCTGGCATCGCCACGAAAGCTTTTCAGGGCTTTGTACGCCTTGATGACGGCTTCCTGCGTAATGTCTTCAGCGTCGGCCTCGTGCTGAACAATCGCGTATGCGGCGAGGTATAGCCCGCGCTCATAGGGACGGATGAGCTCGTGGAACAGTTCGCGCTCGCCAGCCAGAATTCGAGCTATTACGTTCGCCTCATGAGCGGCTTCGGCAACTCCGGCGGCTTGTTTGACATCTCTGTTATCCGTCGCTGAATTCACTATCCTGATCCGCGGCGCCAAAGTCGAATTACCCCTCTGACAAACAGGAGACACAATTACCGCCTACAAAGTTACACGATTTGAGAAGAAATAATGAAAAAGAATTTCATTTTCATGTGTAACTTTCCCTTTCACGAACGGTCCCATGTGCATTACGAGGTATTTTCCCGTCGGCCAAACAAGCGCCGATAGTCCACTCAACGCATCAACAACCCATTTTGAGAGGAACACTCCAATGACCAAAGCCACAATGAAGTCCCTGTTGATGACCGCCGCCATGTCAGGCCTGCTGGCCGGCACCACCACCACTCTTTCTGCATCCACCACTACCAATACGGGAGCAAACAGCATCTCAGGCGCCATGGGAATGTCCGCCTCGTCCAGCTTCGATGACAAGAAGACGGAGAAGCACGCCTGTAAAGGCCAAAACTCCTGCAAAGGAAAAGGCGGCTGCAAGACCAGCGATAACGGCTGCAAAGGAAAGAATTCCTGCAAGGGCAAGGGCGGCTGCGCCACCGACGGTTCGGTGAACCACGCGGTCTAACGCAACTCCGCACAATCTATAGGGGACCGGCACGCTCCGGTTCCCGGATTTCCAAAGGTATAAGCATGCCGGCAAATCGATTCAATGGGTTCACCGAATACGGAATCGGAATTGGGCTGAGAATCCCGCACTATCGGCATATTCTCGAGAACAAACCAGTGGTGGACTGGTTCGAGATTATCTCGGAAAACTACATGATTGATGGCGGTCGGCCGCTGGCTACCCTCGACTCGATTCTGGAGCAGTACAAGGTCGTGCAGCACGGGGTTTCCATGTACTTTGGTTCCACTCAGCCGCTGAATCGGGAGCACTTGAAGCGACTGAAGGGACTGGTGCGCCGCACCGGAACACCGTGGCTCTCAGATCATCTGTGCTGGGGCAGCGTCGACGGTCGCTACACCCACGATCTGCTGCCTCTTCCTTACACATGGGAGGCCATTGAGGTAGCCGCGAAAAACATTCGCCTCGTGCAGGATTTCGTGGAAGTTCCTGTAGTGCTTGAAAACGTGAGCAGCTACGCGGAGTTCCACGACTCAGAGATGACGGAATGGGAATTTCTAACCGAGGTGGTCGAGCGGGCGGACTGCGGAATTCTGCTCGACGTCAATAACATTTACGTCAGTTCGATGAATCACGAATTCGATCCGGTGGAGTATGTAGACTACATCCCTGCCGAGCGCGTAGCGCAGATCCACATTGCCGGACATTCACGATACGAGCGCTTCATCCTTGACACTCATGACCATCCTGTAATCGATCCCGTCTGGAAACTGTACGAGCGAGCGCTCGGGCGGACAGGGCCAACAGCAACACTGCTCGAATGGGATGATCGCATTCCTCCCTTCGAAGAAGTACACAATGAAGCTCTGAAAGCGACGAAGTTTCTCGACGCAGTGAAAGCCACCGCAAGCGCAGGAAAAGAGCAGCAACTCGCAGGGGTGCAGTCATGACTGCGCTATTGGAATTCCAACGCACCGTGGCACGGGCGGTGATGCAACCCATGTCCTTGCGTGATGGCATGAAGAAGCGTGGTGCAGAATCTGGCATTGCGCTGATAAAACCCAACTCACGCCTCAGTAGTTTTGAACGGCTTGAAATTTATAGCCGGTCCTACTGGTTCCGCATACTGGATGCGTTTGGCGACGATTTCCCGGGGGTACGCGCGCTGCTTGGCGCAAAGCGCTTCGAGCGTTTTCGACGAGCTTATTTGGCCGATTGCCCATCGGAATCATTCACGATGCGCAACCTGGGACAACACCTGGCCGCATGGATGGAACAGAATGCTGCGCTGGCCGGTACCAATTACAAAATCGCGCTCGATATGGCGAAACTTGAGTGGGCAGAGATCGAGTCGTTCGACGCTGCCGACCGTGAGCGCCTAAGTGCTTCCGACGTCGCAGCGCTCGCACCTGATAGCGTTCTGCAGTTGCAGCCACATTTGCGGTTGGTTGAAACTCAGCACGAGGTTGATACCCTCCTCCTGGAAATTCGTGAATCTGCAGATCGCGACAGTGGATTGCCCCGAGCAGTCGCACAGAAAAGAATTGCACGCGCGAATTCTGCAACCCCAGTGTATCTGGCTGTCCATCGCAGTGAACTGGTCGTTCATTACAAGAGACTCGATGGCGAAATGTTTCGCTTGTTGAGCGCGTTGGCCAAAGGGGTATCCATTGCGAGCGCAGTGGAACACGCCTATGCAGAATCGGCGCTCACTCCGGAAGAATGCCAGAAGCACATTCAAGATACCTTCGCGCTGTTTGCCGCGCTCGGTTGGTTCTGCAAACCCATCCCGGCAAGTCAGGAGCAGCATGACTTCGAACGCAATCACCCGCGCCTTCGCTAAAGGGCATGGTTTGCTTAATTCGCTTTCCCCATTCGCGCAGTCTGCATTCCTTCTATTCGTGCGACTCTACTGGGGCTGGCAATTTATGCAGACCGGCTGGGGAAAACTGCATAGCCTCGATCATGTCACGCAGTTCTTCACCTCACTAGGGATTCCCGCGCCTGGGCCAACCGCGCTCTTCGTTGCTTGCACTGAATGTTTCGGCGGCGTGCTGCTGATTCTGGGACTCGCTTCGCGCCTCACCGGACTCGCGCTTGCCGGGGATATGTTCGTCGCGTATCTCACCGCGGACCGCGAAGCACTGTTCTCGTTCTTTAGTAACCCCGGAAAATTCTACGCTGCCGACCCCTATACGTTTCTGTTCGCTGCCCTGTTGATCCTGATTTTCGGACCCGGATGGATTGCGTTGGACAGCTGGATTACGCACAAATTCTTGGAACAAGCGCCAGCGCAGGACTCCTCGCGTCGTACTCAGAGTGACGCCGCGGCTTAATCGCAAGAACGCAATATCCCGCATCGTGCCCTGGCTTCGCCCAATAATCAATTTTGGGTTTTTGAGGCTATTTTTCAAAAATTGGAGTTTTTCAACACCCACGCGATTTTGCGTCAACTACCCGCGCCTTTCAGTGCATTGGCGATGTTGCGTCACCTACCGCGCCTCTGAATTGAAGTGTCATCTTGAGCGAAGCGAAAGACCCCTACGCATCCCAAATAGCCTATGCTGCGTCAAAGTCGCTTCCGCCAGTGACCTCGCGCCCAACGAGCCTGAGGTCAACAGATAGTGAGTCACTTGGCGATTTTGCAACAGGAATCTGCTCTGATTGAACTGGGCGCAGGGTGCCCCCGGGTGCCCCATCTTAGCTTGCCTCGTTTGGCAAGCTTAGGTGGGTTCTATGAAAGCCGCGCGAAGCGCGTTCCAGGCCCCATCCGCCCACTTATCCGAACGTTGCGGAAGCGCGTACACAGTTACACATCTTCGGGATTGTGAGTGATATGGCGATTTATAGACAGGAACCGAAGGCTGGCTATAACTTTTCAATCATGGCCGAATGATCTGTATTGCAATTAAAGACCAGCTTCACTTTAGGTCGCGAGAAGTAGTAGAGAGACAGGCCAGATAGGATTAACGGAATTAGATCCACAAAATCGTGCGATCCCGTCCGAACTGCGAACTCAATTATCTGCTCGACTACAGAACACCCCACCAAGAACGAGACCAGCATCATCGCAGCCCGTCCCCAAGGTAGCAGCCGCCACAGCCCAACACCTACGATCCCCATTGTCAGAAAAAGGAGCGCCCCCTCAGATGCCAACGCAGCAGCGCCAAAATGCCTGACGAGGAATGCGCCCAACCCGCACTGCGAGGACACCAGTTCTATTGATTCCTGCGGGTAGGGAACAAACAGAAACACCGGAAACAACAAGCCGCTGAGCATCATCCACAGGGATAAAGCTGTGATGATGCGGGGTCGTTTCTTTCGCATGACCGTATTCACCGGATATTGCCGACGCTGTCCATAGCTCACTAGCTGATTGCCAGAGTAACTAAACCCTTCCGATTGTTCAAGGTAAACGCATGGCGGGAGGATTGTTGAATACTACAGCCCTTTCGCCTCACTATCTGATTTGCACCTGCTTTGGCTGAGTCTGAAACCACCTCAGTCCAAAGGACAACCAACATTCAGCCAATGACGAACTGTCAAAACCCGAACTGTCTCACCCAAGGGGGTCACCCCAGCACTTGTCAAGCGAAAATTCTCGCCGATTCCTTCCAAATATCTGATCTTAGGCAACATAGAGTTCTCCGCAAAGTGATGGAATCACCCCTCGAATTTGCTATCCTGAAGATAGAGGGAAATGTCGGAGCCGAGGCTCTTGACCTTCAACCTTGAAACTTTGAAACCTTGCGAAACCTTGAAACCTGCCCCATAACCCTTTTATATTCAAATTTTTACCGGGATATATAGGGGGTAGGGATGTACACCGATGACCCACATCCGGCGGGTGCCCACATCTGCCACAGTCAGCAGATGTGGGTCCGGAACCCGGTCAAGTCCTGAATGCCGAAATCAACCCTAACTAACTGATTCCAATGCACATAGATTTCGCCATCCACTGAGGGGATCGCCTCTCCTGTTTGATATCCTGAAGACAGATGAGTTTGACTTCGGACTCTAACGAGGAGCAAGCACGATGAGCGGGACGCGGAAAGAGCGCGACAGCATGGGGGAAATCGAAGTACCCGCCGATAAGTTGTGGGGCGCTCAGACCCAGCGATCGATCGAATACTTCAGCATCGGCCACGATTTGATCCCGCGCGAGATGATCGCGGCGTACGCCATTCTGAAGAAGGCCTCGGCCAATGCAAATCATGCAGGCAAGCGTTTGAGCAACGAGTCTCACCGCCTTATCGTTCAAGCCTGCGATGAGATTATTGCGGGCAAGCATGATGAAATGTTTCCTCTGCACGTTTGGATGACTGGAAGTGGCACGCAGTTCAACATGAACGTGAACGAAGTCATCTCCAACCGCTGTTCTCAGTTGGCAGGCAAGCCGCTTGGTTGCAAGAATCCCGTGCATCCCAACGATCACGTCAACCTGTCGCAATCGTCTAACGACACATTTCCCTCGGTCATGTACATCGCCTCTGCGCTGCAGGTGAGGCAGAAACTGATTCCCTCGCTCCGCGCACTGCAAGATGCAATTGCCGCGAAGGCCGGAGAGTGGAAAGACATCATCAAAATCGGTCGCACGCATATGCAGGACGCGACCCCGTTGACACTCGGCCAGGAGTGGTCGGGCTACGCTGTCCTGTTGTCGGACGATTTAGAGCGCATCGACGACGCGCTCAAGGGCGTGTACCGACTCTCGCTCGGTGGCACTGCGGTAGGTACCGGGATCAACGCCGCCGAAGGTTTTGCGGAGGCTGCCGCTTCGGAAATCGCCCGCCTGACAGGACTTCCATTCGTCACCGCGCCCAACAAGTTTGCGGTACAAGGTTCGCACGATGCGCTCGTGCAACTCTCTGGAACATTGCGCACGGTCGCTGTGTCGCTTTACAAAATAGCGAACGACATTCGACTGATGTCGTGCGGCCCCCGCGCCGGTTTTGCGGAGTTGATGATTCCGGAGAATGAACCCGGGTCTTCGATCATGCCCGGTAAGGTAAACCCAACCCAGGTGGAAGCAATTACCATGGTCGCCGTGCAGGTGATGTCCAATGACGTTGCGGTGGGTTTTGGCGGAGCAGGCGGCTACCTTGAGATGAACGTCTACAAGCCGCTGATGATTCACAACATCATTCACTCAATCACGATCCTGGCAGATGGATGCACGAACTTCCGCAGGTTCCTGGTGGAAGGGACCCGGCCTAACTTGCGCAAACTGAAAGAGGACGTCGATCGCTCACTGATGCTCGTGACCGCACTTGCGCCGGTAATCGGCTACGACAAGGCTTCTGAGATCGCTCATCACGCTATGGAGAAAGACATAACGCTGAAGGCCGCCGCCTTGGAACTCGGCTATGTCAGCGAGGAGGATTTTGACCGAATCGTAGACCCGGCAAGAATGGTGCGGCCAAGCGCTGCAACGCAACTCTAGCGTGGTTGTTCTCACCGCGCGAGAGTGGTTGGATTGTCGAGTTGACCGCGCGAGGGTATCATGGCCGGTGATGAACAAACCCTCTGAACGCAAGATCCTGGACGCACTTTCGCAGAACTGGCAAGCGGAGATGCGCGGCTTCCACACCTACAACGCTTTTTCTGAGCGTGATGCGGACCCAATCCGAAAACACATTCTGCGTAACCTGGCTGAGGCAGAAGCCCGCCATGCCGCACTCTGGGCAAAGCGTATTCGCGAACTTGGTGGCTCGGTGCCGCACTATGTTGGCAAAGCCTCAGGCGAGGCCGATACCCTGGCGAACCGTGTGGGCGGTCCAGGGATGGCTTTGCGACGCCTTGAAATCGACGAGAGTCGCGACATTGCGAAGTACGGAAAACAACTGGAAGAACTCGGTGATCAACCGAGCATTGCGATCCTTCATCAGGTCATAAGTGACGAACAGGAGCACTACCGCGAACTTGGCAGCCTGATACGCGATCATTACCCTTCAGCGGCTGTAGCCGAGATGAAGGCTGATCCGAAATCGGTGATCGCTGAATTGCTGGCGAAACGGTCGAACGCAGGCAAGCAGGCCGCCGGGTGGATCGGCGATGCAATCTACGGAGTGAACGACGGCCTCGGAGCAATCTTTGGAATTGTCTCCGGAGTCTCTGGCGCAACCCTTGGCAATTCCCACTACGTGCTACTCGCAGGAATCGCCGGCATGGTCGCAAGCGCCCTGTCCATGGGCTCGGGTGCGTACCTCGCAGCCAAGAGCGAAGCCGAAATCTATGAAGCGGAATTGGTGCGAGAACGGGAAGCCATTCGCACGAACAATCTTGAAGCGCGCGAACTGCTCTCACTGTATTACCAGGTCAAAGGCTTGCCGCAAGAAGACTCGGACCGTGTTGTGGAACACATTGCAAAAGAACCCGAGCAGATGCTTCGCGCGCTCGCCGCCGAACGCCTCAACTCAACCGAAGAAGCCCTAAGCAATCCAATCACCTCGGCGTTTTCCGGCGCGCTCTCCACGGCCGTAGGAGCCTTTGTGCCGATCATCCCGTTCTTCTTCTTGAGTGGGTATCCGGCGGTAATCGCCTCAGCCGTCATCTCGCTTGCAGCACATTTTGCGGTTGGTGCGGCCAAGTCGCTAATTACGGTTCGTTCGTGGTGGAGTAGCGGTTTTGAGATGACTGCGGTTGGCGCACTCGAAGGCGTAGTGACTTACGCCATCGGCGTCGGACTGGGTAAGCTTGGCGCCTAAAAGATATTGCCGAGCGGCCAAGAATTGCGAGCGGAGGACGATCCTTTAGCCGTCCTCCGAATTACGATGTCTACTTTTTGCGTGTACTTGCTGCTCTGTTATAATCCATTCAGCGCGGTAGAATTGCGCCTTTCCAAACAGTCGGGGAGTGGCTCAGCCTGGTAGAGCACCTGGTTCGGGACCAGGGGGTCGGAGGTTCAAATCCTCTCTCCCCGACCATTTAACTACAAGCTAATCAGTTGCTTGCAAGCTCTCATACTGGGGCCATCGTTTTGTAGGTCACCCAAAAAGTCACCCATAAGAAAGGGTGACCTGATTCGAGAGTGATATGCCGCCCCTCGTACCCCAATCCAGATTCGTTTCAGATGGCGAACTTCTTCGTTTCAGACTCGATCAGAGCTCCGAGGCCGTTCCTCGTGAACTTGAAAAAGCCCTTGTAGACTGTGCAACTGATTTCTTCAATCAAGTAAGAATGGCGGAGCCGAATAATTCCGATTTGCCATTCTTTGCTTATGGTTTGTTCAAGCCCGGACAGTTGGGCTTCGATAGCCTTCGGGAACACGTCATTGAAGAGCCTATTTTACGCGCGCATGATCGGTGACCTCTACGAGCGTGATGGAGTGCCACTCTTCACAGACGGCACTCTGGAGGTATCGGGAGCGCTCATTACCTTCAAACCCGAACACGCCTCCCCTGCGGACAAGACGATTGCAAGACTTGAGCCAGAAAGGCAATACAAGTGGGAAACGAGAACGATTATTTCAGGGATTAAAGCAAACGTGCTGGTTTCGAAATCTTCCGATGGAGCGCATCACATTCCTGAAGAAACAGGGGATTGAATTCGATGAACGGTATCTTTTGGGATGACTCTTACGCCCGCGTTGCGGGCTGAATGGATTTGTGCATCCGTTCCCATGTCTGACGCCATGGGCAAGAACATGACGCCCGCGATGCGGGCTGGGTTGGGGCACCGCACCAGTGTAGGCACCGCGCGCCAGTGTGGGGCAACGCGCCAGTGTGCGCAGGAGGATCGAAATGACGAAACAGCCGGGAAAGAGTGCGAAACCAAAGGCAAGAAAGGCAGGTCCGCTGAAGGCCTCACGATTCAGCACTGAGTCCATGCTGCGCGACGTTCATCGCGCGATTGAGGGGAAGAACTTTGAGAGCATTGAGGAAATGAATGCGTATCTCGCATCGATCGCCGGTACCGGATTGGAGCAATCACTGCGTGAGGCCAGGCCGCCGCTCTCTCCTAAGGAAGAGGCACAGGATTTGGCGTTCGATGCGATGGAGGCCGAAACCGAGGAGCAGGCTTGCAAGCTTGCGAAGCACGCTTTGACCAAGGACTCCGACTGCGTGGACGCATTGTTGATCTTGGCCGACATTGAGGCGCACTCGACGAAGGAGGCCATTGCCGCTGTGGAGAAGGCCGTGGAGGCAGGGGAGCGCACGCTGGGCAAGGAGTACATCGCCAAGAACACGGGCTATTTCTGGGGCCTCGTCGGGACCCGGCCTTACATGCGCGCGTTGCTCCAACTGGCGGTATTGCGGCAGAGCGCAGGCCATCTGCGAATCGCAATTCGACTTTATGACAAAATGCTGAAACTGAACCCGACCGACAACCAGGGCGTGCGCGAGTTGGCGCTCGGCTGCTATCTGGCGGCAGATGATTTGGACGGGGCGCAAGCCCTTTTGCAGCGCTACAAAATCGACGAGAGCGCAACGTTTCTCTGGGGACGCGTGCTGGAGCGCTTCCTTAGCGACGACCGCAGCGGTGCACGCCGCGCACTGAAAAAGGCCCGCGAGGCGAACGGCTACGTGGAACTCTACCTGAGTGGACTGAGGCCAGTGCCCTCTGAGGTGCCGGAGACTTACACGCTGGGCAGCGAGGCCGAGGCGCTTTATGTGCTGGAGAACCTGATGCAGGCCTGGGCAAAACATCAGAAGGCGATTTTCTGGTTGCTCGACCAATTGAATTCGCTCGGGATTCCAAAGCTGCCGCGCGCTCCGCGAAAGGAAAAGGGGATCGTGCAGTGACCAGCAACGGAATTGTTCAAAAGCTTTGGAACTACTGCAACGTCCTGCGCGACGATGGACTCAGCTATGGAGACTACGTCGAGCAGTTGACGTACCTGCCCTTCCTGAAGATGGCGGACGAACAGACGCTCAGGGCAAATCGAGACCTGCTGGAGGGTATGCGACGCAGCGAGGTATCAACTACCAAAATCGGGTCGCTGCTTACTTTGCCGCGTGTTGCCTCGCTGAAAGCGCGGCTCTCCCAGGAATATTGACTTCTGCATTGAAATCCGTTCGCTGCGAGATCCGGGTGCAGGAAAGTCGGGTGTGCTGCAGCCAATGGGTCGATGGAGAGGCATCGGCGCTGATGTCGAAGTGGCTGGCCGATCCGGACACGGCGCCAGCATCATGGAACGAGTGCTTGCCATCTCTCAGAGATTATGTTCAGTCGGTTGCGCTTCGCACAGGCCGGTTTCCGGTACGCACGGCAATCACCGATGGCAACTGGCTCGTGATTTTTGAACGCCCTGAGAATTCCTTCGCTCCAGGCGGAGATCTCAAGCCTGATTACATTCATGTCTTCATGAGCGCGGATGAGATTATCGAACGCTACAATCGGGTTTTCGAACTTCTCGACCAGCGCGAAGTTTCTAGGAAAGCGAAGGAACTCCCTCCGGGAGCGATACGCGGTGCGGTCGATCCTGACCGAGTAGTGAGTCTTTTGCGCGGGCTTCGACTGCGTTACACACGTTCAGAGACCGTCGGTCATCTGGTTCCGACGATCACGGTGATGGCCGCTGTCCTCTTGCGTTCCGATACGGGCTCGTGGTTGAAGGTCGCGCACTGAGTCATCGATACTGAAGCCATTCGATTTCCTCCATATCGATATGACGCCCTCACTGAACATCTGGAGGCTGTACGAACCGATGCGGAGCGCCTTCTTGAACTCCACGATTGGCTAGGGCGTCCAATGCAACCCGTACACATCTTGGACCACTACGCAGACGGTGCGTTTGAAGGGATGCACGGCATCGAAGAAATTTCTGGCCGTTCGCGCCAGTGCCACTCAAACAAGCTGACTGATACGTAAAATGGCAGGAATTCCTTTGCATCGCTGGCAACATTCTACCTTTGGTGGCAGCACTACCCTTCCTTCGCTGCGCCGTAAGACGAACACTGGAAAATGATTTTTCCGGGCACTATCTTCCGTACCTAAACGAAGACGGCAGATTGTTTGATGAAGGACAATACACGTCCATCGGGTGGGAGCACAACACACTCCTTTACTTAAAACTCGGCGATGATCGATTTGGTGCCGGGCGCGGCGCCGAATCGACGATGAAATAGGCTTCGTAGAAGGGTGGAATTGTCATTCGGAAAGAGGGGAAAGATTTCTGAGGCCCCGGCATGGAAAAATACTCGCTCTGCTCGATCCCAATTAGTAGCGCGAGACGAGTACAGCTAGTTGGAACGTGCGTACCACAACAGAGTAGCTGCAAGAATGAGGCGTCTCGACCTGAACCTTTGCATTTCCTTTGGCGATTCTTTGGTCTGAATTAGGGATCGGTAAAATTACAATTTGGGAGCATGGAGGATGGATCGTCCTGGATTTTCACAGTTCTCCTGAGTTCCTCGATAGTTACCACGTTTTCGACCTTTCCCGTGAACCCATTTCCTAAAATCCCAGCTTCTGAAATGCACCTACTTTGGAATCCGAAGTGCCCGAAAGAAATCCGTCAGGGGTACTGAAACTGAGTTTCAGTTCACGCCTTGGTAGATGTCGGGACTAGCCGGGTGCAGCGTGCGAAGGTTAGCGCGCCCGTAATCTCTTAATTTTGCGTGTGCACTGCAAGCATGCGATATCGGCGTGCCAAGGCCGCGCTCTGCTCAACAAAACCCGATATAAGGAGGCCAAGATGCAAAGCAATGAAACTCACACGTCATGTGCTACTTGTGGGCGACATCAAGGATGCACAGATATCGTGGACGATGTTTGGACGTTCTACTACTGTCAGCAGTGCGCCGACAGCAGGCAACATCTATGTATCGCCGATGCTGCATCGCTGGCGTCAGTGAGCCGGCTCACGGTGTATTGGTGGGTAAGCAGGGGGTTGGTTCACTGGACGACTCTGCCCTGCGAACATCGTGTCATCTGCCTCGAATCCATGACTACAGCAGCGGAGATGGCGGACACTGACGCTCGTGTATTGGAAGATTACCCAGCACTACTAATAGAGCCGCCGCCAGTTTCGGAAATCCATTTTCCTACCAACTATGACTTGATCGGCAATGGGGGATCCGCAAATCCGAGTGTCGGTGAAGTATGCGTGAAAGCTCGGAGCGCCGTATGCGGACACGACAGAAGGTAGCGAGAGGTGGACGATCTATCGAGGTGGAAACAGCAAAACACTTGTCGCAGCAGTTCAACTAATCGGCAGTGTCTTTGGGAAAGTAGTTAGAGGTCAGACGATGAATGGGACGAGAGTCTCCGGTGAGTTAGTAGAGAAAGCGCAAACGCATCTTGCTTGCAGCGCTTCACGCTCTTTCCTTTACTTACTCTCTTCTCTCATCCAACCGGCAACCGCCAAAAAACTGAAATAAGCAGGAGGAAACAGCATGGTTACCAATAAGAGAACCCGGTTGTGGCTGGTAGTACTGCTAGGCATTATTGGCAGCGTGACCGTGAGTGCCCAATCGTTCCGGGTGCAATGTCCAACCAGCACCATCACACACCCAGAGGCGGCCAACAATAACGCGGAACCTCCGTACACGGGGCCGACAGCATTTACACCCGGCTCGGCTGGATATCTATCACCTAGCGCAAAGGTGAACGGCGCGATCAAGTGCCAGCAGATTTCAGGCGGCGACGGTTACGCGACAATGGGCGACGGCACGCAGACTTATATGTTCTCCTTCGGGCCGTTATCCGGGCTCGCGGACATGGCTAATGGCCTACCCGGCACGGAGTTCCCGAATGTCTTTAACACGACTTTTTCGGGCACACTCATGCCCGGTGACCCTGCCACTACGGATGGCCAAGATAACAGCGCATGGCCGCCGAGTAACAATTTAGGTGCGTTTACCTATAACGGCGCCGTGGGTCTGGCTCCTGACCTGGATGCCATCGGCGATGGCATTTGCACCGCGCCATGTCTAGACGGGCACGTGGATCCACGCCAGATCGAGGACATCGGCGTGATGAACGGCAACATTCCGGCTCCGTTGATGGCGATCGATGAAGATGACGAATACTTCCTCACACTTACGAACGTGGGCATGATCATGAGGCCGGACTTGTTCGAGCAACACACGGTTCACTTCCATGGCTATCCCAACGCCTCGGCGTTTTATGACGGCGTCCCCGACGCCTCCGTAGCGATTAACATCGGCGGGAGTTTCACCTATTACTACCTTGCCCCGGATGCAGGTACTTACTTCTGGCACTGTCATATCACCCCTCCTGAGCACTTGCAGATGGGCATGGTCGGTCAGATGTATGTGCGCCCTCGGCAGAATCGAGTGCCAAGCACAACAACCCTTTATGCCGCTCTCCAACAACAGGAGTTGGACCCGCGCACGGCTTGCAACTCCGCCGCTGATATTCTGTGCAGCAACCCACTGCCGGTGGTAAATACCGGGGCCACAGGCGGCGGCAAGTATGCCTACAACGACGGCGATGGCTCAACCTACTACGACGTCGAGTATCCCTTGCAGATCCACGGCTTCGATCCCAACTTTCACTTTGAAGGCATGACCTTCAATCCTGAAGGCTTTGCGGATATGAAAGATAAATATTTCTTGTTGAACGGGCGGAGTTATCCCGACACGGTGACGCCCGGTCCTATGCAAACACAGACGTCCGATGGCAGGATGCATTTCTCACAGCCGCTACCTTCGATCATCAACATCGCTGCGGGCCAAAAGGCACTCCTGCGCATTTCCGACCTGGATGTTACGGAATATCAGACGCTGGCCTCCTATGGGATTCCGATGCATGTCGTTGGGTATAACGCCAAGTTACTGCGCGATCAAGCGGGAAACAACATGTATTACTACACCAACTCAATCACGCTGGCCGGCGGTGAGTCGCTCGACGTGATTCTGGATAGTACTGGCGTTCCTAAGGGAACCTACTATCTCTACACCCCACAACTCGACCACTTGTCTAACGATGCCGAAAACTTCGGCGGACTTATGACCGAGGTCCATGTCAATTAGGAGAGCAGCAATGAGGCCGATGAACATGAAACAAGCGATTCTAAAGACACGACTGCTTCTGGCGATGGCAGTGGCGTTGTCGCTCACGGCGACGGCTCACGCTGCGGCTCCTGGCATCACCGGTCCCACATTCAACTTGATAGCGCAAACCGCTTTCCTCAACCAACCGGACGGGTCAACCGTCTACTCATGGGGGTATGGCTGCAACGGAGCGCCGACGGGTTACGCGCCGGCGGCGATTACGAACGCCACTTGCCCAACGATGCAAGTTCCCGGCCCCACGATGATCGTCACGGAAGGACAAACGGTCACTGTAAATCTGACCAACAATCTGCCCTCGGCAGCCGGTAACACATCGATACTGTTTCCCGGCTTCGCGGTCACACCGACGGGTGGTGCAGTTGGCTTGTTAGCGCAGGAGGCTGCACCAGGCGGCACGGTGACTTACACGTTCATCGCCTCGTCGCCGGGGACACACTCCTACTACAGCGGCACGCAAAGCGACCTACAAGTAGAGATGGGTTTGTACGGCGCGATCATTGTGCTCCCGAAGACCGTTCCAGCCGCTTGCACAAGTGGGCTTGCTGCTTCGAACCTGACCGCGGAGGCACACTGGGGCGAGCATGATTTTAGGCTATCGCAGGCGGCCTACGATCATGCCAGGAGCTGCTACGACCGAGAGTATCTCTTCCAGTTCTCCGAGATGGATACCAACATTCACAGACAGGCATTAGCCCAGGTTTCCGACCCGGCAAGAATGGCCCTTTGTGCGACTGGGGCCGCGACTCCGGGATGCGGTCTCGAAGTTCCGACGGAGCCTTACCATCCTTCGTACTTCCTGATTAACGGACGCTCGATGCCGGATGACATGGACCCCAACTATGCGCTTGAGTATCCGCATCAGCCTTACAACGGAAATCCCCATATGCATCCGGGTGAGCAGGTGTTGATTCGCGTTATCGGCCAGGGCCGGTGGCAACATCCGTTCCACGAGCACGGTAATCACGTACGCATCCTGGGGCGCGATGGAAACCTGATCCTGAGCGCGAGCGACCCGAATAGTCTGGCCGGGCCGCTACTGTTCACCACAACGACGACTCCGGGACTTGCTTTCGATGGGATTTTCTACTGGACGGGCCGAGGCTTGAACTGGGATGCGTATGCTCACAACCCTGCTTCCTCGGACGCAAACGCCAAGCTTCCCTGTGCTCCGGATGCCAACGGTTATAACACCGGTGTACCGACGGCGATTAACTATTACGAGTGGTGCCAGGACCACAACAAGCCACTTCAAGTGGCACCCTTCGGCGATGTTGCGGCGGGCGGTCCAGCCACGCTACCCGATGCGAACATTCTCACCAACGGCGCATGGTACAGCGGCAGCCCGTATCTTGGGCCGGATGCAACCACCCGCGCAACTGGGCCTAACAGCGCCTTTCTACCCTCCAATTCGCAGGCCAATCCAGCCGAGGAACGGGGCTTTGCGTTTATGTGGCACTCGCATAACGAACGCGAGATCACTACCAACAACGTTTTTCCCGGCGGAATGATGATGATGATGCTCGTCGACTCCCGGGAATTTGTGATTGATGAGTCCAACTGACGAGGAGACAACGAATGCGATCCACTATTCTCAAAAGTCTGAAAACAGCGGTACTCGTAGCAACTGTTCTCCTCCTCGGAGTGGATTTGACAGTCGCTCAACAGCAGGTAAATCTCACCGCAGGGCCAGCGACGGCAACGATGCCGGATGGCACTGCGGTTCCGATGTGGGGCTACAGTTGCGGTGCCGCCGTGACTGGCTCCACTGCAACTTGCGCCAAATCGAACCCGGCGGCGACCGGTTGGTCTCCCGTCGTGATTACTGTTCCGACAGGGCAAGACCTCACAATAAACCTCACTAACAATCTCTCGTTTGCCGCAAATTCAGTGCCCACTTCACTTGCGATCGTGGGCCAGTTCGGTGGCGGCCTTGGCAACACGGCGACCACCACGCCGAGTCCGACCCACTCTGCGCAATCTGTCACGTGGCCGACAGCAAACTCTGGCCCGACGAATACGCCGCCCGCCCAGGGACCGCGTGTGCAGTCGTTCAATACGGAAGTTGCAGCAGGCGCAACAACGGCTCTGACGTGGAAAACCCCGCGGCCGGGTACATATCTGATTGAGTCCGGCACACACCCGTCCATCCAAGGTCCCATGGGCCTCTATGGGGTTCTGGTGGTGACGTCAGCACCCTCAGGAACCACTGCGGGCACTGCTTATCCCGGCGTGAGTTACAACGCCGAGTTGCCGCTGCTGCTCAGTGAAATCGATCCGGTCCAAAATAATGCAGTCAACACTGCGGTCAACACCGCGGGGTTCAGCGAGACTGCGGTGTGGTCGGGCCAACCCGGCGGTTGCGGTAATCCAAGTTCGTCAACTTACAACACCTGCTATCCGCCAGCGGTGAACTACACTCCACTGTATTACCTCTTCAATGGAGTCGCGTTCAACAAGACCAGCTCTGCAGCCTCGCTGTTTCCAGCTTCGCCCGCCACAGGAGTCACCGGAAACGTTTTGGTGCGCTTTGTGAATGCCGGATTGCGCATGCACGTACCTGCGATCGTCGGATCACAAACAGGAACGTCTGCGGCGATGGGATTCTCTCTGATCGCGGAAGACGGCAACCCTCTGCCCGGCCTGCCCCGAGTGCAGAGCGAAGTGTTCATGGCAGCGGGCAAGACGTATGACGTGATGGTAAATGTGCCAGTCTCTATTACGGCCCCAGCCCTGGCGGTGTACGACCGTGAGTTGAGTTTGTCAGGCAACGCGATTGGGCGCGACGCCGGTATGTTGGCTTACATCAGCATCAATGGCGCCGGGCTCCCGGCGGCCAGCGCACTCGCGGGTGCAGTAGCCAATCCGGACACTTATAACTCAGTGATTCCTGGACAGACGCTCACCGTGTCTGACCCAAGCAAGGGTGTAATTGCCAACGATATTAATGTTTATGGCGTTAAAGTTTCCACCGCGCCTGCCAAGGGCACGCTTACTCTCAACACGAACGGGACCTTTACCTATGTTCCTAATGCTGGATGGACCGGTGGAGACTCGTTCGTTTATCAGGCGAATGGCACTGGCCCCTCCGCTACAGTCACACTGGGTGCCGCGCCGATTGAGGCCGCTGGCGGCATCACGGTCAACAACATCACCTACACGTCGAAGGTCGCAACATACCTGAAGATTCCGCCACCCGGAGTCCTATCAGTTGACAAAGACGCGGCGGGCTATCCTCTCACCGCGACGAGTGTCGTGCCGGGACCGGGACTGACGCTCAACATGGATGCGAATGGCGGGTTCTTTGCGTCCGTACCCTCGGCAGGGACCTACTCATTTACTTACAAGGCGCAGAATTCGCAGGGGACGCTCAGCAGCACAGCCGCGACAGTGACGTTAATCTTCCCGACTGCAACCGGTCTTAATGTGTCAGTTGTGGACGGCAAGACACTGGTTCCCCTCACCGGCCAGGACTATCGCTGGATCATTGAAGAAGACAGAACCTTCTATGTTGATCCCAAGTGCACAACGAATCCTCCACCTGCTGGTTGCCCAAGTGCGAGCCTCGGTATCGTCCCAACCTTTGGGACAAATTTCTCCACCAGCGACATGCCGTTTGTGGCGCAAGGCTGCACAGGACCCAAATCCTGCGAATCGGGCCAGACTGTGCTCGGTCAGCCAGCGGTATGCGATGTCGGCAATGGCGTTTGCAGGACCACCGCCACGCAACAGACGCCCGTTCTTCCCAGCCAGGTCGCGCTGGATCCGACCAAGCGTTACTACATCTCAGTTCTGCCGGGCGACTCGGCCGATTCATTCACGGCGGGATACAGCGGAGACGGCTGCGCAAATGGGGCAACAGGTACCGCCGGGGCCATCTGCGGACACGGTATGGGCGGCGCTCCAATCACCTTTGGACAGACGTCCGTCACGGTTTTGACGCAAGCTGGTCCATATCCTCCAGGAAAACTCTCGGTCTCTGTGTTTGAAGACGACTTCCCACTCAATGGTGAGCAGGATTCCGGCGGCGGCATCGACGTGCTGGCAACCAACGAGCCAGGTCTGGGAGGCTTCAACCTGGTGCTCGTTGACCAAGCCGGTCGATTCGGGGACGTGACTGGACAGATGACTTACGACATGTTCAACCAGCCGCTATCGAACAGCCTGGCGGGACAGATAGATGCGGCCACAGGGCTGGATGCGTGCCCGATTTCAAAGCAGGACACGTCGCAACCGGGCATCACGGGGATGATCGTTACCTGCCCGAAGTACGAAGCAGATGGCAAGACTTTATCCCCATTGGCGGGACAAGCCGTGATTGTCAACTTGATGCCGGGGTTCTATAGCGTCATCGCTACCCCTGGAGCGGATCGAATAGCGAGAGGCGAAGAATGGCTCCAGACTAATACGCTGGACGGCCAGAAAGCCCACGATGCCTTCATCCGGATCGGTGAGCCGGCATACTTCCAGGAGTATGGGCCAGCGGGCTATCACGACTCCATTGGCTTTGCCAATCCGGCAATCATCAATGCCCGACATGCGGGTGTCTGCGCCGGCACCGACCCGAACCTCACCGGCAAGAACTGCGACAATTCGGTGACTGGCAGGATCACGGGCGAGCGCCTGAGCCGGACGCCGGACGAGCGGCTCTACAGCAGCGGTTCGCATGACACTTACTATTTCACGCAGTGCTATGTGAGCTTCGGAGATCCGGACGGCGAGGACTTCGTCTTCACCAAGTGCAACGCTGACGGTACGTTCACTCTTACCGGCCTGCCTGATGGCAATTGGAGACTGACTGTTTTTGATCAGTGGAACGATCAGATCGTCGACGGTCTTTCGACACCAGTCTTTCTGTCCGGAGGCAAAGCCGTCGATCTGGGAGACGTTGCTGAACAACAGTGGCAGCAGAACGTCTACACCCGCACTTTCATTGACGACAACAAGGATGGTGTTTCGCAATCAGATGAGGCGGGAATTCCTCTGATCAATACCACTGTTCGCTTCCGTGACGGTAGCTTGGCGAACAACCTTGCTACGGATTTCAATGGCGTTGCCAACTTCAACGAGACGTTCCCGCTGTTCAATTGGTATGTGGTTGAAACGGACACGACTCGTTACAAGTCGACCGGAATACACACGGTCTATGACATGGGCGGACCGGCCGACGGCTCACCGTCTTGCGGGCAAGCCGGATACCCACCATGCGGAAACTCCGTCATTGGCAAGTTCATGGCGAACACCGCAGAGCAGGTCTCTTTGCCTACCAACCTGCGAGTACCAGGCGCGGTCTATTGCGCCAACGCTGACTGCACTGGCTACTCAATCCAGAATGGTCCGGGCAGCAGCGCGCCGCCCAGCGTTTGCACTAACACAAATGGCGTGGTGACTTGCTCGACCACCCTTTCGACCGGACGCATCGATCCACCTTGGGTTCCGGCTGAGGGCTGGCAGGGCTACATTGGGCAGAACAGCTTCATCGAGTTCGGCAAAGAACCCTACGCACCGGGAGAAAACGGTGGAATCAAGGGACATGTCGTTTACGCCTCAACTCGTCCGTTTGACGATCCGCAGATGCTAGTTCAGACGCAATGGGAACCCCTGGTTGCACACGTCACTATCAACCTGTATCAGGAGGGTACGGCGGCAGATGGTATTACTCCAACCCTTACGCTGGTTGATACCACACAAACCAGCAGTTGGGATGATTGGGCGCAGGGCTTCCGGTCCGACGGTATTCCGAACATGAATTGCCCAGGTCAATCAACAGCCGACCTTTTCTACTTCACTCTGTATAACCAACCAAGTTATCTCGATTGGTACAACTCCCAGCACGGCGGGCCTGCCCCGACAGCGCTGCCAGGTAACTCCCAGTTCAAATGCTATGACGGCATGCACAACTGGAATCAACTCCAGCCAGCACCGTACGACGGCATGTACAAGTTCCCCAGCGTGACCAGCATCGATCCGGCGACGGGTAAGCTGACCGGGACCAACTGCACGATTTGCAAGCCGAATACGGTTGTGCCACCGACAGATTTGTATTACGGCACACCCATGCTACCCATAGGCAAGTACGTAGTAGAAGTTGTACCGCCCGCGGGCTATGAACTGGTGAAAGAGGAGGACAAGAACATCCTGATCGGCGACAATTTCATTGCGCCCGTAACACAGGAGTTCGGTGGCTTAGGCAACATCTTCATTCTTCCCGATCAGGCTCAGATTGCGAGCGCCTACAACCCAAACAACGCGCAGAATCCTACCCAGAGCTTGGGGGCCAGCCCTGCCAACGGAATCGTACCCGGGTTTGTCCCCGAGCCCACTTGGCCGTGCGTAGGCCAGGCGCGAATTGTGCCTGACTACATCAGCCTATATCCGCAGTCCCAACAGGTAGCGCCGTTTGCAGGAGCGACCCGGAACCTTTGCGACCGCAAAGAAGTAACGCTGAGCGACCAGGCGGGAGCGATTGCAAAGTTCTACATCTTTACCTCGACCCACAAAGCCGCCAAGTTCACCGGCATTATCACGGACGACTTCACTAATGAATTCGATCCGTTCTCGCCGAGCTTCGGCGAGAAATTCTCGCCTCCGAACTTGCCGGTAGCTTTCAGGGACTGGACTGGGGCCGAGGTTTCCCGTGTCTATGCTGACCAGTGGGGCGTCTTCAATGGAATGACATACTCAACCTGGGAAGTGAACCCGCCGAACCCAACCGGGTATGCGCCCAACATGATGGTCACGTGCATGAACGACCCAGGGCCGATTCCTGATCCGGCTCACCCGGGGAAGACGATGACCGATCCGTTGTTCAACCCGTATTACAGCAACTTCTGCTATGAGAACCCGTATATGCCGGGGCAGACCGACTACATGGATACGCCGGTCGTGCCCACATCCGCCTTCGTCTCGGCGGGATACAACAATCCCGACTGCGCCTATCCGGATGCCACGCCCGCTATCAGTGAAGTGGACGGCGATGGAATTGGTCCCTGGGTGAGTTCAACCGGTCACACCCTTACGATCAAAGCGTTGGGCGATCAAACCGTGAACAATTATGGATACTCCGGGCCCGCAGCCAACACAGCTCCCTTCAATGCCAAGACCATTACCCGGCACTATGGCTTTGGCGGTACGAAGGGAACAGTGACCATCGGTGGAAAGACTGCGGCCATCACGGGTTGGAGTGACACGCAGATCACAGTCACAGTCCCCTCCGGGGTTCCAAATTGCGCCTTGCAGCAACAAGCGCAGTATGGTGGCAAGACCGCGCAGTGCGGCGAATTAGCCATCACCGCAGCCAACGGTAAACAATCCATCGACACCGTGACTGTGACAATCGGAGGCAAAGCACCGACCTACGTTAGTGGCACCATCCAGAGTGCTCTTGACGCAGCAGCTCCGGGCGACCTGATCATCGTTCCTCCGGGCACCTACACTGAATTGTTGATCATGTGGAAGCCGGTCCGTCTGCAAGGTGTCGGCGCGGCCTCCAGCGTCATCAACGCGAATACCCAACCAGCAGGCAAGTTGGATCCTTGGCGTCGGCGGGTCGAATGTCTGTTTGGATTGGCGATTGACGGCCAACCGTACACCAGCGCCAATGGCGCCAATCCTTATGATCCGACCGGGACGAGCAGTTGCCCAGGTACCGGCTGGAACTACTTCTCCGGCGGCCCGAACAATCCGCAGGTGGATCGGGTACCGATGGAAGGCATCGTTGGCTGGGATACCACGGTCAACGGCAACCTTGCGGAGTTGTTGCAAGAGCCCTCGCTGATGGGTGCGTATGAAGGAGCTGGAATCACCGTCTTGTCGAAGGGCGTGAAGATTCCGGCTGGATCGGCGAATGTGTTCGGAACTGGTTCGGAGGCAGGTTTTCCAACGGGGAGCACGCTTCTGACAGCCTCCAACTGCACTACCAGCAGGTCGAATCCGACCAATCCGTATCCGAGCAACTTCCAGTGCAACCCGTCAAGCATCGACGGATTGTCGATCACGAACAGTTCTCAGGGAGGCGGCGGCATCGCCGTACACGCCTGGGGACATAACTTGCAGGTCGCAAACAACCGGGTTTTCAACAATGCTGGAACGCTATCGGGCGGTATCGTCATCGGCCAGGGCGAATATCCCGAGGCGTACCTGCAGGGAGATCCAGATGTCATAGCTCCGGGATCTTGCCAGAGCTCGAATATCACGAATACTCAGTTGCCTTACTGCTTCAACTTGAACGTGAACGTGCACCACAACATGGTCACGTCGAATTCTTCCACCGGCGACGAATTGTTCTCGTCCACACCGGCGGGAGGAGGCGGCGTTACGTTCTGCACCGGCTCCGACTACTACAAGTTCAACTACAACTGGGTTTGCGGAAATCTGAGTTCAGGGGACGGCGGAGGCGTCGTTCAACTCGGGTTCGCCTATAACGGCGACATCGAAGACAACACGATCCTGTTCAACCAGAGCACTAACCCAACCATCCCCACCAACGGTGGCGGACTCCTCATTATGGGTGCAGCTCCCGATGGCCAGACGATCGTCAATGGAATTGCCACTGAGTGCGGCAGCGTGACCGACGTGGATTGCGTACCTGGACTCAGCGATGGTGCAGGTCCTGGGCTGGTCATCAATGCCAACCTCATTATGGGCAACGCCGCAGATAGCGGCAGTGGCGGAGGTATTCGCTTCCAGGCCATCAACGGCGCGGATGTGCCCCGCTTTCCCAGGAATCCGGAGCGCTGGTATGGCATCACGCTTACCAACAACATCATTTCCAACAACGTTGCTGGCTGGGACGGTGCTGGAGTGTCGCTGGAAGATGCGTTAAACGTGAGCCTCATTAATAACACCTTGGTTTCAAACGACACTACTGCCTCGGCTGGAGTGCTTTTCAATACCCTTGGGGCTCCTCTGGCCAGCACGCAGTCACAGCCCCCCGTCACCACAAACAACGGCACTACGTCGCTACCTCAGCCCGCCGGTCTGGTAACTGTCCAGAACAGCGCGCAACTGACCTCGTCATTCGCTGGCGTTGGGAAAATCACCTGCCCCGCAGGCCATCCGAACTGCACGAAGTTCTCCTATCCGCTTCTGGCTAACAATGTGTTCTGGCAGAACCGCTCGTTCTACATCGGGGTTGGTGCCCTGAGTGCGGCCTACCAGCAGAACATTGTGTCGCTATACAACGCGTCGTTCACAGGGGCGCCGGGAACGCGAGCCGCAAACCAGCCCTCAGCAGGCGCGACGACTCCCAACGGCAACGGTGCGATCATCACTGGAGGCACCGGCGCCTGCACCCCTGGCGCAAGCTATTGGGATATCGGCGTCCGTGGTGACACGGGACCGACGAACCACTCTTCGGGGATCACGCTCGCCCCGACGTATTCGGTGCTCACGAACATCACAGGGTACAACGCCGCTAATTTGCACAACACGGCGTCTAACCCCGCTGTTGTCAGCCAGTACTGCAACGGTTCACGAAACCCACCGGAATTTGCGTCTGGAGGCTACAACGTCCCTCCGGGTATCTCGGACGCAACGATTCCTAACCCAATCTTCAGCCTGACGCCGAACGCTACAGTGGATGAAGGCAACAATTGGGTCAACATAAGCTGGGGTCCGCTGGCTCTGACTAACCCGGTTACAAACGTTACGCTCGGCAACTACGCGCTAGCTGCAGGATCGCCGGCCATCAGTTACATCCCCTCCACTGCGGGGACGAACTACAGCGAAGCGCCCTCGACTGACTTCTTCGGTAATTTGAGGAAGACGAACAACTCAGTGGATGCCGGCGCGGTCGAGTTCGTTGGAGGTACCGTGGTTGTACCGACGCTGACTTCGATCACTCCTAACTCGGGTAACAAGGGAACCGCCGTCAATGTAACCCTTGTGGGTACCAACCTGACTGGAGCAACCGCGGTAAGCGTCTCTGGAACTGGAGTCACGGTAAGCGCAGTTCACGTAGTGAATTCCACAACGGTAACTGCTACTTTCACCATCTCGGGTGGCCTTACGACGACTACTGGGGCACGTGCGGTCACCGTCACAACGCCAAACGGAGTTACCAATTCGATGACGTTTACTGTAAGTAATCCCCCCGTGCCAACACTGACGAAGATCACTCCTAACTCGGGTGCTCATGGCACCAACGTTCCGGTGACCATTACCGGCGCTAACCTGACCGGAGCGAGTGTTACCCTCGTCCTCGGACCGGGAGTTACGGTGAGCAACGTTGTTGTAAATCCTGCGGGTACGTCGCTAACAGCCACGTTCTCCATCACGTCTGGCGCACTCCGCATTCCCAGCCTGGTGTTCGTCACGACCCCGGGTGGAAACAGCCTCATTCCGCTGATCTTCACTGTAAATTAGCAACCCCGTAAAGGCCGGACATTCAATCCAGGATGTCCGGCCCTGACACGTGACGAGGAACCTGATGATTCGAACAACGATTCTGTTTAAGAACAACGTCATGCCATGGATGAATCTACTGCTTGCGGGGATTCTCTCCAGCAGCGTTCTTGTCTCGCCGGTGCTGGCTCAATCGGCCACTTCGACCACGAAACCTGCGGCGGGTGGCACCCCAACCCGCTACCAGCCAAACCGATTTTCGGGACGGGCAGGTGCGTACTACGGAGTTGTCTGGGGAGTTGACTCGCTCAGCGTAAAAGCAGTGGAGTCAGGCGAACTGATTCGCTTTGCTTGGCATGTGCTGAACACGGACAAGGCCGCGCCGCTCAACGACAAGAAGGTCGAGCCGATTCTGCTTGCCCCGGACGCCCACGTCAAGTTGGTGATTCCATCGTTTGAAAAGGTTGGGCAGTTGCGCCAGACCAGTACACCCGAAGCGGGCAAATCCTACTGGATGGCGTTCTCGAATCCCGGTAGGACAGTAAAACGAGGGGACCGCGTCGACGTAGTGATTGGTCGATTTAAGGCTGAGGGATTGGTAGTGGAATAGCTTGCCTGCCGATAATTTCAGCCGAGTTGATATCAGAAATTCTGGCACAAGGATGCAAACATGCTTAGAAAATCGCTGGGAATCTGCATTGGATTAACGCTTGCCGTTTCGCTCGGCATGGCAGCTGACGTTCACGAATCGAGAGGCAAGCTTTCCGCCTCTGAAATCGTAGATAAGAATGTCGCGGCCCGAGGTGGCCTGAAGGCTTGGCGGGCTGTCGAAACCATTTCATTGCAAGGCAAACTTGGTGCCGGGGGAAATCAGTCCGCGACTTCTACCCTTGCTATGCCCAAACGGGGAACGAGGCACGTTCAACAGACAGCTCCTGCGCGGCCGACCGAGGAAACTCAACTGTCGTTTGTCATGGAGATGAAGCGTTCGCACAAATCGCGTATCGAATTGCAGTTCAAGGGTCAGACGGCGATCCAGGTTTTTGACGGTACCCACGGATGGAAAGTGAGGCCTTTCTTGAATCGCAAAGAGGTCGAGCCATATACCGCCGACGAAATGAAAGCGGCATCGGCACAAGCGGAACTCGATGGTCAGCTCGTGGATTACGAAGCCAAGGGTAGCAGAATCGAATTGGCCGGGAACGAGAAAGTCGGAGATCGCGATACTTATAAACTCGTGGTGACAACGCGTGATGGTCAGGTGCAACACATCTGGGTGGACGCGCAGAGCTATCTTGAAGTCAAGGCCGAAGGAACTCCGCGGCGGCTGGATGGCAAGCTTCATACGGTCGAGGTCTATTACAACGAATACCGCAAAGCCCCGGGCGGCCTTGTGGTTCCCTACCTCTACGAGACCAGGGTAGAGGGCGTAAAGCAGACCGAGAAGATCCAGATCGAAAGCGTTCTGGTGAACCCCAAACTGGACGATGCGCTGTTCACAAGACCAAACTAAGACGGACACGAGAGTCCGCGCATTCTACGATGCGCGGGCGTCTGCCCGAATCGGGACATCATGTGACTCTCGTCTCGGATAACGCTAGAGGACCCGGCAGAGCCAGTTTATGCTCTTGTGCGAAGCGCAAGCCGCCATTGCATCATCAGACGAACGGCGATTGCCGCGATGTCCGTTCGAAGAACTTTACTGGTGGTCTTTCATGTCACTTGCATTTCAGGACGTCGCGCGGTTTCCGCCGAGCGCGGTCGCGGTCAGGATTGCGATTGCTCTTGCGGTCGGCATGCTGGTCGGGTTTGAGCGGGAGTCTGCCAGCAAGGACGTCGGCATTCGCACGTTCGGTTTGACGGCGCTGCTTGGGGCATTGAGCGTGCTGATCTCGCCTGGGTTCAGCTTGGCTACCTTGGCGGGAGTGATCGTATTGATCGCGTTCCTCAACGCACGCAGTTTGATCGGCAACGGCTCGCTGGAGATTACGACTTCTGCCGCCCTGCTGGTAACGTTCGCCTTAGGCGTGTTGGTGGGGCTTGGCCACACTTTCACGCCTGTCGCATCCGCGATCCTGATGACGCTTTTGCTGGCAATGAAGCTGGAGTTGCACCGCTTCGCCGGCGGCGTAAGTATGGCGGAGTTGCGCGGCGCCGTGCTCCTCGGTCTGATCGGGTTGGTCATCTATCCGGTTTTGCCCAACCGTTTCATTGACCGCTGGGAACTCGTGAACCTGCGGCAGGCATGGGTTTCCGTCGTCGTAATAGCAAGCATTGCATTCGTCAACTACGTGCTTCTCAGGCTGTACAGCACCCGGGGATTGTACTGGACCGCCGTCCTTGGTGGCTTGGTGAACAGCCGAGCTGCTGTGGCCGAACTCCTGACCGTGGTTACCGGCTCCAGGATCAAGGTAGTGGTTCTGCTTGCCACCGTCGCCAGTTTCGCTCGCAACATAGTTCTGCTGGCTCTGTTCGCGCCGCGAGCGTTGATCACCGCGGTCGGCCCACTCCTCGCAATGGCGTGCGTCACATTGCTGTCGCGCGGCGGCGAGAAAGAGGACGAGTCAGGACAAGAACTGACCTTGGGCTCGCCCATCTCATTGAGAAGAGTGCTGGTGTACGGAATCCTGTTTATCGCGATCGAAGTGATCGGCACACTTGCTAACCGGGCATTTGGCAACATCGGTTTTATGTCCGCTAGTGGTATCAGCGGCGTAGTGAGTAGTGCGAGTGCTACAGCGGCAGCCGCAAACCTCAGCACTGGCGGTAAGATCACTCCAGAACTCGCGGGAATGGCGACGGTAATTGCATCCATGGCGAGCGCATTGACAAATGTCCCCTTGGTGTTCAAACGTCTGTCGGGCCCCATCCTGTTAAAGATCACCTGGCTTACAGCGTTGCAGATGATCGTCGGAGCCGCTGTACTCGCTGCACAGCACTTTTTTCTATCGCGATAGACGGGCTTCGCCGCCCGACGAAAACAGCCTTGAAAACGAAGCGTTCTTGTATTAGCCTCTCGCTCGCTCATTAAGCCGCAACGGAGAATCATCTACGTGCATCTCTTAAAGAGGTACTCTGTATTTCGATAGAAGTACGCAAACACTCTCAGCTATTTTTCGCTCGCCAGTCGATTTACGCGGGGATGTGACTTGGTGCAGAGATTTCGAACGATTCAGTCACGGGTGGCGGTGTCGCACGCGATGCTTGTAGCCGTAGTTCTAGTTGTTTACATCGGGCTCGCGTCGGGTTTGCTCTGGTGGACCCAGACCCGCCAGTTGTACCGCCTCGCCATTGAAAATGTGGAAACGGCTGAGGGGCTACTGTCCTTTGGAAGCGACGGCCAACTCGTCCTCAAGGAGGATTATCACAACCATCCTTCCTCCCGCTTAGTGCAGGAAAGGCTTGTCGAAATTCGCGACTACAATTCCGGAAAGGTCCTGTACCGCAACGAGCGGCTCGGAGGTCGTTCTCTTGGGGGCTCCATTTTTCCGAGTGAGGGAGCGAACTATTCACCGCGCTCATTCAGAATGGCCGACGGAACGCGGGTTTTGTTGATCAGTCACGTACACGATATCGGGCATACGACCCTGCTGATCAGGCAGGCTTATGAGATTGAACCCCTGGTGAATCGCCTGGGGAGTTTCATTCTGGTGCTCTGTGCTTGTCTTCCTCTTGCCCTATTGCTCGCTGGATTCGCCGGTTCGCGTGTTGCCAGAAAGGCGCTGGAACCACTTGACAACATGAGCCAGATGGCGGACCGCATCACGCCGAGGCGCCTCAATGAGAGGCTTCCGGTAGCCTATCCGCCGGACGAACTTGGCCGTTTAGCCATAGTGATCAACGGTCTTTTGGAGAGGATCCAGGGGGGCATGGACCATCTGCAACACTTCACGGCTGACGTATCTCACGAACTACGTACGCCGCTGACTGCCCTGCTGACCATGGGTGAGGTTGCGCTGCAGCGCCAAATGAATGAGGAAGAACGTGAATACGTCGTTGAAAAGATGCTCGCGGAAGCGCACCGCCTTAAACGGCTAGTCGACGACCTCTTGATGATCTCACGCATGGATGCCAATCATGTCAACCTCAATTTAGTTGAGTGTGACGCGTTTGAGCTTCTGCGACAATGCGTCGGCCTGCTCAATATCTTGGCGCAAGAGAAATCTCAGTCGTTAGTCATCAAAGCGAGCGGCGACGGCACAATTCAGGCAGACGAACTGCTTCTGCGGCAGGCCTTCATAAACATCATTCATAACGCTATTAAGTTCACGCCGGAAGGCGGTCTCATCAAAGTGGAAGCCGTGGGCGTGCCCTCTACTGGTATCGAAGTTTACGTGGATGACCAAGGCCCCGGTATTCCGCAAGAAAATCAGAAAATAGTATTCGAGCGGTTTTCGCAACTCAAGTCAGATCAAGCTGGAACGGGCCTGGGGCTCGCAATCGTTAAGTGCATTGTCGAGGGTCATCAAGGAGAGGTATCGGTAAGTCGCAGCGCATTGGGAGGTGCGCGCTTCACTATCACCGTGCCATACCGCTTGGGTGATTCACAGACTAAAGGCGACGCACTGCTCTCAGTGTCCGGCACAAGAGACTAAGGACGCCCGTCTACTTTGTGTGTCTCAGTCAGACAAGACTGCTTGGAAGTTTACCGGACTCACGCGTTCTGTTCCCGGAAGATGAAGCCAACACCGCGAACCGTGTGAATCAGCTTACAGGTTGATATGTCATCGACTTTGCGCCGGAGATAAACCATATTAACGTCGATAATGTTATCGAGTGCGCTGTAGTTCGTTTCTTTCCAGATATCACGAGCGAGCATTTCTCGGGTAACGACGTGCCCTTGGTGTATGCATAAATATTGAAGAATCTCGAACTCAAGGCGAGTGAGCTTCAGAGGAACTCCAGCACGTGTCACACTGCGGGTATTAACATCGATTATAAGGTCCCCACATTGAAGTGCATCTGTCTGCCCAGGTTTACAACGTCTCACCAACACACGAATCCGAGCCAAAAGTTCCGCGAATGCAAACGGCTTTACGAGATAATCGTCAGCCCCGGACTCGAGCCCTAAGACACGATCGCCAACCGTGTCCCTGGCAGTCAGGATAAGTACCGGAATCCCAATCCCGTTTGCTCGCATTTCCAGCAGCATGTGCAAACCGCTTTTCCCGGGCAACGTAATGTCGAGCAACAAAACGTCAAAAGAGTTTTTGGGAAGAAGACTTAATCCCTCTTCGGCCGTTCGAGTCCGCACAACCCTGAATCCTTCTACGTTTAAGCCAGCGATAATAGAGTTTGCGACCTGATTATCATCTTCCACGAGGAGGATTTGAATTTGACCATTCGGAAGGAAGCAGCGGGATTGTGGCATTTGCAAGACGCCCGCCTTGCTGCGGTCCCCACCCGATGCGCAAGATGCGCTTCCAGGCCTGATCGCACGTTCGGCGCTAATGCTTGAAAGGCGATTTTCACTCACATGTGCTCCCATGGTGCTTCCTCAGGGATCGAGGCTTGGCACTGCATTCAATAGCAGTAACTGAGATGAATCAGAGTGTCTGTAAGTTGCACATTTATTCGCGAGCTATCATGCAACAAATTGAAATGACCTTTGCAATGTTCTGGGGCAGAACGACGGTTTGCGACAGACCGTCGGAGCCGGCATCCTTTTACCCGCGACGATCCGATCATTCCCGCCACCAAATTCCGGCTTTTCCCGCGCAGCATCGCGCGCAAAACCCGAATCAGTTGCGCCTCTGTTGCGCACGCCGTAGAGCAGGTCTGCGCAACACCATGCGACCCAGTTTCGTATTGCGCCCCAAGATGCAAATCACTGCGCAACAGGAAGTGTGGCGAATAGCGACAACTCGTGGAATAAGTCCCCTGGTACAGAACCGGATTCCACAACACAGACGACGGTCGATACAGTTCTCGCAAAGGCGAATATGCAGCCTAACGCACAAGCCTCTCCGAGTGCTTTAGAGGCATGGAGGATCTCCATACATGCAAGCATCCGATATCTGAACTCCTTGTGTCTGTCTATTGATTTACCGCTACTCCCGCCGTCAGCGATAGTCCTCTCTTATCGGAGAGAAGACGTCGACATTGAGAACAGTTTCATCTCCGATTACCTTTAAACTGTGCGGCACACCCGGCGGAACAAGCAGTAAGTCACCGGCTTTGAGCATCAGCACTTCTTCTCCCAGAACAAACTCCGCTTTTCCACTCAAGATATAAGTGAGCTGCTCTTCTGGATGAGAGTGTAGGTTTGGTTTTGTCCCCGCCTTGAGCTCATTCAGCGCCAGCATGCTATTGTTGCCGGAAAATACCTTACGTACGACGCCTTGCCTGGCTACCACTCCAGGAAGGCTCTCCCAATTTGACAGAATAGCCATCTCATTCTCCTTACGACATTGCGACATTACAAAATGCTGATACCCCTTTGCTTGAGCCAACGAGGCATGAGTACGTTATCTACCTCTTCCGATACCGCTGGCGCCATCCGATGCAACTCTTCGGCCAGCGGTTCGCTGACGTTAATTCCCCCAACTGCTCCATCAAAAATCATGACGTTGGGAGTCTTCGCAAAACGCGTCGCGAAATTCACTCCCCGCTCCAGGTCGTCGACTTTCAACGCGTAATTCATGAATGTCGTATTCTGCTCGTCATTGGCAATAAGTTCAGCTTGCGCACCGACGACTAAGGTGGGTAACTGTTGTGCGAAGAAAGTTCCAGGATATCCCTTCGAGCAGTAGTTGATGACCAGCGCTTTTATCGCGGGATTAGGTGGAGGCACAAGATCCCCGTTATAGAGAGGAGTCTGGCCCGGATAAAGCATGTCCATATAACGGTTGAATGGAGTAAATGAGACATCAAGGTCAAATTCATCGACCGTGGCATTCAAGAAATTGCCAAAAAGAATTCCACCAGCGGTTGTGTATGGAAACGGTCCTGGATAATCGATGACCAGCACTGCCTCCTTTACCTTACTGAGCAGAGTAATGATTTTGCCGTACCAACCGAGATTCAATTTCGCAAATTCAACGTCCTGTTCTCGCAAGTCATTCCTGGCGCTCACACCGATTGTCCCGGTGGGAGCGACTTGCAATATGACGGAACAGACGAACTTGCTCTGCACATAGGAGGATTCGAAGATCATTCTCGCCAACATATTCGATGCCCGAGGGCCCATGCTTTGGTGGTAAGACGACCTGGTCTCGATCGTTGCATAGGACATTGCGAATGGCTTGAATAATCGCCCAATCTGCCGGTGATAGTGAAGCTCCCGAACGTCGTTATTATGGGTGTGGATAACCCACTTTGCAGAGTATGCTCGCCGGATCCCGTAAAGAGTTCCAATTTCCGTCGTTATCGGCACACCTTCATCCACCGGGCATATGCTGTTTGCCTTACCCTTGAAATACTGGTCCAGTTCAAATTTCTTGATGTATTCTTCCGCTTCCCTGAAGCGCATCCCAACGCCCACACAAAGACGAATGTTTTGTGTTTTACAACGGTGCTGGACCTCATCTCTGACGGTTCGAATCATTTCGGCATAGGCCTCGCCACCGAATATGCTGAAGCCGTGATGCGATGCAAGAACGTTTACCGAATCACCTGGCTGTATCTTGCTCAAATCTACATTGGCTAGCTGAGCGAGTGTGTCCGCTTTAACCTTTTCCCGGATCGCATCAGGCGACTCCGTAGTGATTGCGCGCGGAGAGTCGGGGAAGAGATCGGCTATACGGACACCCCGCATGCCCGGCAGATCGGCTGCTCGCGTTTGTAACGCTTTTGGATCGATGTTGTAATAAGAAGCTCTCGGTTCAGTTGGCGCAAGCGTCTGATCTCTCATTCCTGTTCTCCTTTCGGAAACACGGCGTCAACGGCCGTCAAGTCCTCTTCAAGATAATATTGTGGATATTTTTTCTTGATCTCGCTGGATATCTTCCAGATGGTTGCGGGATTTCCATACCACTGAACTCCGGCAGCCCTGTTCAATTTGAGGCCCGCGCCTTCGAGCAAACGAATGATGCCAGTGATACAGAGAATGCCACATCCGGTGCGGGCTCCGGTGGCCTGCGCAACCTCTTCCGGCGTTTTAGCGCCAGCCAGTATGGCGGCCACAATTTCCTTGGCTTGGACACGGTGACAGTAACAGACGACTTGGTCCGGATAGAAATGGGCGCTGCGGCAAATCTGTTCTATCTGCTGAGTAACAATTTCGAGTTTGACGCCGACTTGGAAGGCATGTTCGCGCGGAAGCATCTGGATGGCATGGTCAGGACAACGGGAGACACATATGGTGCAGCCCTGGCAATGTTCCTCATCAATATGTACGCTTTCGACCTTGGAGCCCGTCTTGGTGGCCGCGACCGCGAGAACAGGACATACCGATACACATGTTGCGCATCGGCCGCGCACATCGCAACGAAGACAGCGGCCGGCTTCCTCCCAGGCTTCCTCGGGCAGCAGTCCGGTATCCACTTCTTCGCTGGAGAGGACTCGGACTTTCGCAGATGCGGCATGCGATAGGTGACGGCGGCTCTTGCTGGGCTCTTCTGGCACTTGCTGGCCGTATTGGAACGGAGGGAAGATACGGCTCCAGCGACTCTCTCCCATCAGACGCTCGTCGATGTTGCGGGCCGCCTGCTTGCCCCAACCCATGGCGCTGGAAACGTTGGAGGCGCCGGAGATCATGTCTCCACCGGCATAGAAGCCCGGGTGGCTGGTTTCAAGAGAAAGACGATCGACGATGATTGTGCCCTCCTCTTTCAGGGCCAGGCCGGAGTCGCGGCAGAAGTCCGCGTCGAAGCTCTCGCCAATTCCGAGGATGACCGTGTCACAGTCGATGCGCTGGATTTCTCCGGTGGGGACGGGCCGTCTGCGCCCTGACGTATCACGCTCACCGAGCCGGGTCTTTTCGATTTCGATGGCCTTTACCCGGCCCTCAGAATCGCTCAGGATGCGATGCGGGGCAGCGAGGAAGATATACTGCGCGCCCTCTTCCTCAGAAGCCATAGTCTCTTCTTCGATGGCGGGCATGTCTTTGCGCTCGCGGCGGTAGATCACCGTAACTTCGGCTCCCAGGCGCAATGCGGTGCGGGCCGAGTCATTGGCGGCATTGCCGCCGCCGATGACGACGACCTTGCTTCCGACAAGAACGCGCTTGTCGGTGGCTACAGATTCCAGGAACGACAGCGCGGGGTAGACACCCTTGAGTTCCGTGCCAGAGAGGCGCGGCCATGACTCTTTCCACGTACCAATGGAGAAAAAGACCGAGTCGAAGCGCTCCGCCAGATCCTTAAGGGGGAGATCGGATCCGATGCGGGTATTGAAGACGAAGTTGACGCCCATACGCCCGATGAGTTCAATCTCGCGGCGGATTACAGCTTTGGGCAGACGGTATTCCGGGATAGCGAAACGAAGCATTCCGCCCGCTTCCGCCTTCTCGTCGAAAACCGCAACGGCGTGGCCCATGAGGGCGAGATAGAAAGCCGCGGTGAGGCCGGCGGGCCCCGCTCCTGCAACTGCAACCTTGCGCCCGGTGGACTCGAACTTGCGTGCGGCAATGCGGCTGACGACAGGCTCGAAACGGTCGGAGAAAAGGATGGCATCGGCAATTTGGCGATGCACCTCGCGCATGTTGACAGCCTCATCCAAGGTCGCGCGGCGGCAGCGATTCTCGCAAGGATGCTGACAGACGCGGCCAGTGGAGGCGGGCAGCGGGTTATCCAGGATCACCGATTCGAACGCCTCGTCGATACGGCGTTCTTTGTAAAGCTCAAGGAATCGGGGGACGTTCATGTGCAATGGACAACCGTTCTCACACGGCGGCAGCCCCATGTCCTGGCAAATCTCTTGATCGATTCGCGCTAACTTATCTACGATCCTCATCCCCTATCCTTTCTCGATTTGATTCGAACATTCGCGCATTGCGGTCACACTTGCGTTGTGGATTCTTCGTCCAATACCAATAACTAATGAAAGTGTAGGTAAATATACAATGTTGTTTGTGGGTATACAAGTACTATTCTTGCATTACATAAATGTCCTTCCCGTTTTTCACGGCTTGCTTACCGCAGCGGCGGCGGCAAGTCTTCTTTTTGCCGATGCCGCCTGCCGCTTGGAGACCGCGATGACGAGCGCCATGGAAATAACGAGCAGAACCGTTGAATAGAGTTGGCCCGCAGCGAAACTGCCGGTGAGGTCGCGTAAGAAACCAATGACCGTAGGACTGGAGGCCGAGCCCATCAGACCAACCGAGCTGATTACGGCGATTCCGGCCGGTCGCGCCTTCTCCGAAAGCAGGGTCTGGGGCAGCGTCCAGAAGACACCCATGGCACAGAAGGCACCGGAGGTGGTGAACATGAGTCCAAGGAGACGAAGCTCCGGCTGGCGAGCGTAAGTTACAAGCTGCCAGCCGATGGCGGCGAGTGCCAGTGCGGCGACAGTGTGCCAGGTGCGTTCCTTTTTCCGATCGGAGCTGATGGCCCACAAGGGCATGAGGAGGATAGCGAAAATCGCCGGAATAGCAGTGACCATGGCGACGTAGGAGACCGCACGCGTTTTCAGGACGCCTCGCACGATGGTGGGAATCCACGTGGCATTCACGTTGATGGTATTCACCAGGCAGAAGTAAGCCAGACTTAGAAAGACGATGTTCTTATCCGCCAACTGTTTCCAAATGGATTCGCCGCGAATGGCGCGAGGCGCTGGCTTGTCTTCGGCTAGCATTCTGTTGAGCAGTTCGGCTTCATGAGGTTTCAGCCATTTCGCTTGTTCAGGCCGGTCAGAGAGGTAGAAATAAACCATGATGCCTAGCGGCACCGCCGGTATCCCTTCAAGCAGGAAGAGCCAACGCCAGCCCTGTAGCCCGAAGAGGCCGTTTGCATTGCCGAGTATCAATCCCGAGACACTGGCGCCCAAGGCCATGGCTACAGGTTGAGAAATCATCAGCAGAGTATTGGCGCGGGCGCGATGCGAGGCTGGGAACCAGTAGGAGAGATAGAGCAGAACGCCGGGGACAAAGCCGGCCTCCATGACACCCACCACGAAGCGCGCCAAATAGAGGCTGTTGGCATTAAAGACCAGCATGGTTGCCGCCGATGCAATGCCCCAGGTCACCATGATGCGCGCCAACCAGGCCCGTGCGCCGTAACGCACCATAAGGAGATTGCTGGGGAGCTCGCAGGCAACGTAGCCGATATAGAAAATGGTGCTGGCAAGACCATAAGCGGTTGCGGTCAGTGCGAGGTCTTTGTTCATCGACAACGCGGCGAAGCCAATATTAATGCGATCAAGATAATTAATGGTGTAAAGCACAAAGAGAAACGGTATGAGCCGGCGGCTGACTTTGGTCATTACGCTGACTCGATCGCCGGTCAAAGAAGCGGCACTTACAGTTTGCTGAGCAAACATCCTTTGTCCCCCTCGCAGCCACGAGCATCACTTGCCACAGATACTCCGCGGCAGGACTGAATCCGAAAAAGTTATCGTGCACGAGTGTGACTATAGGCTGCGGGTGGCGTTGTTCTCTGCCTTCCTGAACATGCCGTGTCGCCATTCACTCTTTTTGTTGTGAGCTTTAATTGTGTTGGTGCGTTTAGCAGATAGAATATACAATGGACTAATTGCGTATACAAGCACCATAAAAGAAATACGGCTATTTTTCTGCTTTTTCTTGGAGCCGGCTTGAAAGTAGCATAGAATCGCATCCGCAAATAGCGGGTCCGGTAACACGAAATGAGCTGGGTGGCGGAACAAGAGCCATAGGAAACGTCGATTGCGAAGGGTACTTTCGGGAGACCAAGGAGCGACCAGGGGATGCTAGCCGCAGCGGAAGACATACGAGAAATCATTTTTGCAAATATCAGGCAGCGTCAATTTTGCGCGGAGATAACCGCGGAGCGGGATGGGGTAATTGCGGGAGCCGCGCGACTGAGCAGCGTCCTATCCACCATGGGGATTGAGCCAGAGATCTGCGTGGAGGACGGGGCGGCTGTGGTCGCAGGAAGGGTTGTTGCCAGAATCCATGGGACGCCGAAACAGATTGCAATGGCAGAAGAGGTTGCAATCGGTGCTTTGGCGAAAGCATCTGGAATTGCCACTGCGGCTCGCCGAGCGGTGGAAGCAGCAGGCAACGAGATGAGAGTCGTTTGCGGTGCCTGGAAGAAGATGCCGTCGGAAATAAAATCGATTGTGCGCGAAGCATTGGTGCATGGCCATGCGGATTTTCGAATCACTGATGTACCGTTTCTTTATCTGGACAAAAATTTCGTCCGTATGCTCGGCGGCATTCGCTCCACGCTCGAGGCAGTTGCTGAGGTCAACAGGCTAAAGGTAATTCAGCTCAAGGGCGAATTTGCGAAAGTAGCGACGGAAGCTGTCACTGCCGTTGAATACGGTGCTGGCATCGTAATGGTTGACACAGGCTACGTGGCTGATGTCGAACTCGTCCATCAGGCTCTGCTGAACGCGGGCTGCCGCAACAAAGTGAAATTAGCATTCGCAAAAGGTATCCGCCTGAAAGATATTGCCTCCTTGAAAGGGAAAGGCATTGACATACTGGACATCGGCGCAGAAATCGTCGATGCTCCGCTTTTAGACATGAGACTCGACGTGAGGAGAGGTTTGGATGGAAACTAATCTGCTTGAAAAGACCGAGCTTCGAATCAATCGTGTCGAACTGCGCCAAGCGAACCTCACTGACGTGGCGGCCAAGGTGGCAAGTGTTCTAAACCTGCCCCGTTCCGAGGTGTTGGTTGTGGACGTACGCAACGACCACATCTGTTTAGATATCCTCGCCAGGACAATTGATATCCGCCAGGTAATCGGCAAAGAGAAGGCACTGCTGGCCGAGCTCCGGACTGTAGACGGAGTGGTCTTGCAAGATAACTCTTATGTGGATTCTTCCGGCATCCTAGGTGTGATTGGGTGTAAAGAAAACGAGGCTGCCGAAATCATCTCTCGAACGGCTGCTGTTGGTAGCTCGATCGAGCGCGGTGTTTTGCGCCGCGCAATTGTTTTTGCGACAGGCTTCGAAATTGAACAAGAGATGATCAAAGACACGAATTCACCGCATCTGCTAGCGATGCTCACACGGCAGGGATACGCTGCACAGTTTGGCGGCGTTGTATCGGATGATGTCAATGTGATGGCCCAGAAGCTGCGAGAAGCAGCAGAGCAATGGTTCGGTCTCGTTATCACTACGGGTGGTGTGGGAGCGGAAGACAAAGATTACAGCATAGAAGCCCTGACTAGATTGGATACCAATGCGACTACCCCGTGGATTGTAAAGTTCCAGAAGGGGGTCGGTCGTCATGTTAAGGAAGGCGTGCGCATCGGCGTAGGACAACTCGGTTGGACTACATTCGTTAGTCTTCCGGGTCCTCATGACGAAGTTATGGCATCTGGTCCAGCTATTGCAAAACACTGCAATACCGGTCCAATAGACAAGGTTGCCCTAGCGAAGGACATCGCCGAGATTTTGCGCGAGAAGCTCAGGGGCAAGAGCGGCTCCTGGCATCACTAGACTTTCGCGGATTCATGCCACTTTCCAGCGACAGAACATGGAAACGCGTAGACCTGGCATACAACTTCCCCAAGACTTGAGATTTCTAATTAGCGATCGATAGATCCATGGGAGGATGTATGTACAGGGCGCTGCTGTTGGCAGGATTTCTACTGGTCACGTCAGCTGGGCTTTCGGCACAGAACATGCCAAGTCCGCAATCGAACAATCCCTCAAGAGCGGGTGAGAAAACGATTCAGGGCTGTTTGAGCGAAGAATCCGGGAGCTTCGCTCTTACCGACAATCAAGGGACTCAATGGGTGCTTGCGGGAAATGGCCTGGACACCTACGTTGGCCATGATGTGCTCGCCCGTGGGAAGCAGGACAAGCCCGCTATTACCTCGGAGAATGGGGCAAAAACCACCAATACGAGCGCCGGAACACTTCCGTCGTTTCAGGTAGTCAGCATTTCCGAAATCTCCGGTTCCTGCCCGGATAGAGAACGACAATAAGCGAATGGTGTCCATTCCAGATTCGCATGCGGGCGAAATACCTTGAACGTTGAGAAGTCGCGTTTGTCAGGCGGAGAGCCGAAAGCCTTCTATGTGAGTTAGAATAGCTGCACGTACAGGAAGGCGCAGGCAAGTGCCAGGAACTAAGAATAAGTCCGGAAAAGCCCGCGAGGAGATCATCAATCTTCGCGCAACTACAAGTCAGAAAGCTTTAATCGACCGCGCAGTGGCTGCGCTTGGGCGTAATCGGTCGGAGTTCATGCTCGAAGCAGCGTGCCGGGAAGCGAAAACGGTTTTACTCAGCCACCGGTATTTTGCCTTAAGCGCAGAGGACTTTCACGGGTTCATTGCCGCGCTTGAGAGGCCGCGCAAGGGTAATCCCAAGCTGCGGCGGCTACTAAAGCTTTCGCCTCCGTGGGAAGAATTGAGCCGTAACCGCGAGCACCTAAGTCCGCCGGAGAAATTACGGCCTGGGCATGACTTGTCGGGGTTCAAGTCCGGAGAACCGACTTCTGACTATTGGCTGCGTCATCGTGCACATCAATATGACGAGTACGGAGCCTCGCGAGCATATGTTGTGCTCAGGGGCAGTCGAGTAGCGGCTTACTACGCTCTGGCCTTGGGCACCGTAGGCCACGCGACCGTGCCGGGACAGATTAGACGCGACACTCCGGATCCTGTTCCGATTATGGTGATCGAGCAAATTGCCGTCGATGAGCCATTCCAAGGTCAGAAGATCGGGTCAGGTCTTCTGCGCGATTCCATTTCGCGCACATTAGAGGCTGCGGATGTGGCGGGAATACGTGCCATCTTAGTGCACATAATTTCGGAGCGGGGCCGACGTTTCTACGAAGAGCGGGGATTTGTGCCGACTCCGTTCGACAACATGACGGTGATGATCAGTACGGCGGAGTTAAGCAAGGAACTCAGTGACAAGGCGGCGAAGTAACGGTCCGCTAATGCCTGGTTCTTGGCGAATCGATGCGGGGAAGGTAACGGCCCGAAGGCTATTTCCCTTCCCCGTTTAAGCATGAACCGAGGCTCCCTGACCAAAAAATGCGAGAAGATGTAATCAGAAAACAGCGGTCAACTAACGTTCAACTTCCATATCAACGAACAGTGAGCCGAAAACCTTGCCATGAATGTCCATCCTGAGGGTTCTGGTTACCCCTCCGGCTTGCGCCTTTTGCATTACAAAGTTAAGCGCCTTAATTTTAGGCATCTCATAGCAGACAACATCACCTAAGACTATTCCTTTGAAGTAAGCCTTCACCTTTTCCGCAGTTACTTCCTTCTTCAGAAACTCATAGTCCTCCGGCTTATAGGCGATCAGAGATACGTTGGAAATATCGCCCTTGTCTCCGGAGCGGGAATGAGCAATCTCCTTGAGCTTAATTTTCATTACCTACTCCTCCAGTCAAATGGTATGACCGAATTGTCTCTAGTTAGATGAAGATGACGGACGGTTTCACGAGATCCCGCGGAATTAAGACCGAGAGGATGGCAATAAGCTCGCGCACGGAAACAAAATCCGCGCCGCCCCCTGCTGGACCGTTCGTCAGCAAGGTTACGACTTCATCCCCGACTTTGGCGGCTTCGGCAGCAGTCTCGGTTCGGCATGCGACTCTAAGTCTGACTTCGTACGGCTCGACGTCCGACTTTGCCTTCAGCCCAACCATAGAGTTCAGCCCGATTAAATCGATTCTTGTTTCGTCAGACTTCAGTCCCTGCAGCAGAAGCCTCTTCTTTGCGATTTCGCCAGCCATCTGCGCCCGTTTCACCGCACCGGAGCCACCGTAACTTAGCTGGCCTTCACCGATGAAGCTGTCGCGGTACCCGACACTGACCTTGTACGTATCCGACCTGTGCTTTCCGTCAGCCCCGGTCACCCGAATCACATCCTTACTCACCTGGGTGAATTCCACGCCGGTAAAGTCGGCGATGACATCCGGAGTGAAGTACTTAGACGGATCATGGATCTCATACAAAAGCTGCTCTTTGCAAGTTCGCAAACTAAGCTCGCCACCACTGCCAGGAACCTTGGTGAGTATGGCGTCGCCATTTTCCGAAACTTCGCAGATTGGGAATCCGAGAACATCCAGGCCCTCAACATCCTTGTATCCTGGCTCGGCGAAATACCCTCCGGTAACCTGCCCTGCACATTCCATGAGATGCCCTAGCACGGTTGCGACACCCATGATGTGCCAATTGTCAGGAGCCCAGTTAAATTCATACATCATGGGCGCGACAAATAACGACGGGTCGGCGGAACGCCCGATAACCACGATGTCGGCCCCGCCGCGTAACGCTTCCGCGGTTGGTTCGGCACCAAGGTAAGCGTTGGCGGAGACAATTTTTTCTCTTATCGTGTCGAGATCTGCGCCTGTCTCAAAAATCGTTGTCTTATAATTCCGCACGAGCTCTGTTACATTGTCACCGACGACCGCTGCTATCTTCAGCCCTTTGATTCCCAGGTCCTTGCACATTTCCGATATTTTCCGGGCTGCCGCTTCGGGATTGGCTGATCCCATATTGGTGATAATCTTGATGCCTTTGCGAGCACACACCGGCAGCACAGCTGCCATGCGACGCTCGAGCCAGATGTTGTATCCCTTGTTCGGGTTAGCCATTTTTTCCATGTTATCGGTCGCGATAGTCCGCTCGGCCAAGCACTCAAACACGAGATAATCAACATCTCCTTTTTCTGCCAGTTCCACTGCCGGTTCTATGCGATCTCTGGCGAAACCAGCACCGCCCCCTATCCGGACTTTCTTCATTTCGATTCTCCCTATTTCTTATTCAGGATTTCGCGCACATTGCATCGCATGACAAAATGCATCGCTTTGTTTCATCTTCATTCAGAGCACATATTCAGCCTGTGGAGCTGAATATGTGCTCATACCGATCGCTCAGAACCAGATGCTTATTTGGCTTTTCCTATCGCCTTTTCAGCCGCCGAAACATACTCTCCTGGAGTCACGAAAACGCCTTCCTCCAAGAACCGTTTTATTGGTTGTGCCTGGGATCGCTCGGCCTGCTCAGTGGGTAACTGATCCTTGTAGAGGTTAATGGGATAAATTGGCTTGTCGTACATCCCCTTATAAGCTTCAGTTCTCAATTGGGTCAGCCAATTCTGCCGCGGATCGACTCTTCTCCTTCTTAGGGCTTGAAGACTGATCTGCGCGGCAGTTACCGTTTCGCCGGGGTAGTTTGCGCACTGGATGATCGCTCCGTGAAAGTCGACTACCATTGAATGTCCGGGGTAGGCGTTAGTGGGATTTCCTTTGACGTAAAGATTTCCCGGCGCGCAGGCCACTACATACATCGTGTTGCATGCGGCGTGTGCGCGGTTCGTGATTTCCCATAGATTCTGCGGCGGGCCGCCATCCGGCTCGGCGACTCCACTGGAACGCAGCATGACCTCACATCCCTGCAGGCCCATGGCGCGGGCATGTTCCGGATAGAACGCTTCATTACATATCAGATATCCTAATTTCCCAATCTCGGTCTCGATGACTGGGAACATGCAGCTCAGAATATCGCCCTTCTTGCGCCCGTATTTTCCATCCATGAAGTCGACGTACTTATCCCAAACATCATGCGGGCTGACATCATCCCGCCCTCGATAAGGCAAGTATGGGCAATACTTATGCCGCTTATAAATGACCTCGCCATTCGGGTCTATGATGAAGGCAGAGTTAAAAGCAAATTCCGTACTTATTTCGGGAATTACCTCATGCGCGCTTCCTGCAATATACGTTTTGAATTTCTTGGCTTGTTCTGCCAAGAGGTCGGTCTCTTCGCCTGGTATCCGGATTGCCATATCCTTGGCAACCTTAGTGAAGATGTTTGAGTACGGGGCGGGACTATCGTTCCATCCCTGCATAAACACTTCGGGTAGTACCACGAGCTTTAGCGGCGCAAATTCCCGAAATGCAAGCCGCAACGGCCCATATCCAAACAGTTCCAAGCATCGATCCAGATTAGCTTTTCGTATGTCCTTCCTATGGTCTATTCCGACCCGATTCATTTGCATGCAAACGGCAGTATATAAGTCAATCATCGCATCCTCTCCAATCCAGATTCTCGTGTACGTAGTAATCCAGTTAACGCCACGCTAAAGAAACACGTTTACTCGTCCCCGCCTTATGACGGCAGGCCATACAGTCTCAGCTCATGGCTCCGCCACCGTCCACAGGTAAAGCAACACCGGTTATATAGGACGCTTCCGGTGATATAAGGAACAGTGCTGCTTGCGCCATTTCTTCCGGGGTGCCGAGCCGTTTAATCGGCCGGACCTGCATGTTCATTTTGGCGTATTCATCAGGAACGATCTCGGGATTACGCGCGAGGACGCCCTTCCACAACGGCGTCGAATCCATCGGGCCCGGACAGATAGCGTTCACCCGAATTCCGTCGTCTGCTAAAACCGTAGCGAGCGCCCGGGTCAACATAAGGAGTCCAGCCTTCGAAACCGAATAAGCTGGAGCCTGCTTGGATGGACGCAAGCCCAATCCCGAGGCCGTAAACAAAATCGATCCTCCACCCGCACGCTTCAGCTCTGGAATCGCAAATTTCGCTCCGAAGAAGCCGGCCTTCAAGTGTATGGTCATGATTTGGTCGTAGGCCTCCTCCGTAGTGAATTCAATACGGCCTGGACCGGCAACCCCAGCGTTGTGAAAGAAAACATCGAGCCGGCCGTAGGTTGTTACCGCCGTCCGGACCATGTTCTCAATGTCGCTGGTTTTCATTAGATTCGCATATACAAAAGACGCGTCGCCGCCTGCATTTTTGATTGTCTGTATTGTTTCGTGCCCATCTTTCTCGTTAATATCGGCCACCACCACCTTTGCCCCTTCTTTGGCAAAAAGGATGGCTGCAGCCCGGCCGACCCCTGTAGCGGCCCCTGTGATCAAAGCTACCTTTCCCGCAAGTTTCATAAGCTATATACCTCCCATTCCAGTTGAGTACGTCGTTGCATCCCACGAAAAGTGCAGATCAAGTCCCTCTACTTACTCGCAGCTTTAGCGGCGTCGCGAAAATTTGGTGTTCCGTTCTCCGACATCCACACCTGCCCACCCGTGCAATCGATGATTGTTCCTGTAACGTAGTTGGCAACATCGGAAGCAAGGTACACGGCTATATCCGCGATGTCGTCCGGCTGTCCCATGCGGTGCAACCAAACATTTGAAAGAAGCTGATCTAATTGCTCAGGCCGCCTGTTTTTCGAAGTACGTGCGGTTTCAATCAGGCCAGGCGCAATAGCATTGACACGAATGTAGGGCGCAAGTTCGATGGCAAGAGACTTTGTCAGGCTAATAACAGCCGCCTTGGCCGCCGAATAAGCCGGTAAGCCTGCCCAAGGAAGATGGCCAGTAACAGAAGCCATGTTTACGATGGCTCCATGTTGCTGCTGCAACATGTGTTTAGCCACTGCACGAGAGCATAGGAATACGCTCTTCACGTTTATTGTTATGGTGTCGTCCCAGTCCTGCTCGCTGATGTTCAAGACCCTTCCAATACTGAAGGTTGGCCCGCTGGCCCCACCCGCGTTATTGCTGAGGATATCCACGTGGCCGTAAGTCTTCACAACCGTATCGACCATCTGTGTAACTTGATCGTTATTCGTCGCATCAACCTTCAAGACCATGCAAGATGTGCCGAGAGCTTTTATCTGCTCGGCGACTTCCTCGCCGGCTGTTACGTTCACGTCTGCGATACAGACCGATGCGCCGAAGCGGGCCAGCCCTAAACTGATTGCTCTGCCAATGCCTTGGCTCCCGCCCGTAACGATCGCGACCTTACCCTTAAGTGTTAAATCGGACAGTCTCATTTTGAATTATCTCCTCGTTCTACAAAGTCGACCTACCTGGTCAATTGTTGTACTGGCGCAACGGCTATCTCTTTTTTCACTCTTCCGCCTGACACACAGAGCGTCATGATGCAAGCGATTGCCAACAGGAATGCGACGTAGTACAACCCGGCTGAGAAGGTGCCCAATAGGTCTTTTAAATATCCAATAACGAATGGGCTGATGGCAGAACCCAGCAGACCAATGGTAGTGATCACTCCAATCCCGAGCGGACGGGCTTCATCTGAGAGTATTGCCTGGGGCAACGTGAAGAAGATACTTTGTGAGCAGAATGCCCCGATCGTTGTACAGCAAAGTCCAAGCAGTTTGAATTCCGGTCTAGGAGCAATGATTACCAGCAACCATCCAATCAAAGAGAGGCCCATGGCGTACACAAGGTGCCATCTGCGTTCATTACGGCGGTCAGAGCTGCGGGCCCAAAATGGCATTATGAAAAGAGCGCATACTGGCGGAATAGCGGCAACCGCGCCGATCAATGAAAATGAGCTTGATTTCGCAAGTAGTCCGCGCACGATCGTTGGAATCCAGGTCGAGTTGGCACTAATTGTATTGACAAAACAAAAGTAAATAAGAGAGAGAAGTATTATGTCTTTACTAAAGCATTGGCGAAGAACCGACTTGGAGACTGCGGAAAGCGCGCGCGGATTGGACTTCTTGTCTTTCTCAATAATCGTATTCAGACGTTCTTTCTCGTCCTCTGATAGCCAGTGCGCCTCGTGGGGCCTACTGCTTATGTAGGTGAAGGTAATAACGCCAAGAACGATCGCCGGAAGCCCCTCGATGAAAAACATCCAGCGCCAACCAGCAAAGCCTAAGGCGCCATTTGCATGCTGGAGAATTAATCCTGAGATTGCCGCGCCGAGTGCCATTGCGGTGGGCGACGCCATGATCATCAGGCTATTCGCACGCGCATGGTAAGAACGTGGAAGCCAGTATGTAACGTAGAGCATGATTCCCGGAACAAAACCAGCTTCGGCAATGCCCACCACCGCCCTGACAGCGTAGAGACTGTACATCCCGCCAACGAAGGCCGTTGCGGACGAGGCAAGTCCCCACGTGAGGAGGATTCTTCCAAGCCACACACGTGCGCCAAATTTCGCCAAGCAAAGATTGCTGGGAATCTCGCATATGACATATCCGACATAGAAAGCCGTTGTCGCCAGGCCATAGGTGGTCGCGGTGAGGCCGAGATCCTTGTTCATGGTTAAAGCAGCGACCCCAATATTTATGCGATCCAGATAATTGGCTGCATAAAGGAGAAGCAGGAAGGGAATGATGCGCCGATACACCTTGCCAATTACATTGAGGTCGGCGACGTCGAGAGTCGGTGCCGTATGCGTAGATATAAGGTCTTTTCTTACATCGCTCATCTCTTTCTCCTTGAGTAAATCACATCGGTTCTTCTCTTCGAACGGAATGCAGTGCAACTCGACAGCACAAGAGTATTACCAGCTCCAGACATCACATCCAAGCGTATCTACGCGGTAGCTAAAGTATGTATCATGCAAAGAATGATGTGTCAAAGATAAAATGTGTTGACATACGCACGAATAGATATACAGTATTCTGCGGTCACTAAAAACTTTAAAAAAGAAGTTCGGGCCGTCTTAGTCAAACTGTCACTAAAATTATGTGTCCGGGAGAAAGAGGATGAGAAACAAATTTTTGAGTGCTCTCATAGTGTGTGTAATGGCCGCAGCCACACTGGTGGCGCAGACTACGCCGAATACTACACCGAAGCAGAAAACGAGCAAGCCAAGTAGCGTACAAGCGCAATTGCAGCAGCTTCGCGACGATCAAGCAAAACGGGAGGCTGATGCGGTCCGGCAGCAGCAACTGATCGACCAACTACAAGACCAACTGCAGCAGTTAAAGCAGCAATTGCAACAGCAGCCACAACAATTGCAGCAGCAGACACAGCAGCTGCAGCAGGGCATTAAGGCCGCGGACGACAAGGCAACAGCCGCCCAGAGTAGTGCAAACACCTTGAGCACCGCGGTGAATTCACTGCAAACCGTCACCAGCAGCCTGGCAGGCAGCTTGACGAACATCAACAAACAGGTTGGGGATCTTGATCATCCGTTGACCATTCGCTACAGAGGCGTCAGCATAACGCCAGGCGGCTTCGTCGTCGCGGCATATTTTTGGCGTAGCCGCAATGAAAATGCGACGACTGCTACCAGCTTTGGTGCGTCTCCATATGGAGGCACTGTCAATGCCAATCTGAGCGAGTACAGGGCAAGTGCACAGTCATCGCGTCCGAACGTGTTGGTGCAAGGTATGGTCGGCAAGACGAAGCTCTTTGGCTACCTGGAGGTGGACTTTTCAGGGGTTGCCACAAACACTAACCAAGTCCAGACGAACAGCTTCGTACTGCGTGAAAGAAATCTCTATTCCGAGGCGCAGTTCAGCAACGGCATCGACATTGCTGCGGGTAACATGTGGACGTTGTTGACCATGCACCGGAAAGGTATTGCGCTCCGCTCCGAATGGGTTCCTTTGGCTTTGGATGCACAGTACGTTGCCGGTTGGGACTACGCTCGGCAGACCGCATTCCGCGTAACAAAGAATTTTAACAATAAGGCCTGGGTTGCGGTTGCTGTGGAAAACCCGGAAACGGTTTACGCTGTGGCATCGGGTCAGTCTCTTACCAATGTCTATGGTTTGCGCACTAGTACGAACACGAGCGATGCGGCATTCCCGACAACTGGGACTTCAACCAACATGTCGCCGGACCTGGTTGTCAAAGTAGCATATGATCCGTCCTTTGGACACTTCGAACTCAAAGCCGTGGGCCGCAGTTTCCGTGACCGCAATGACGCGAAAACGCCGTTTAAAACGAATGTCTCTTACGGCGGTGGCATTGGGGGAGGCTTTGTCGTGCCGGTGATAAAGAATAAGCTGGACTTCATCGCTGATGTTCTAAGCGGTGCTGGTATCGGTCGTTACGGCGTTACCAGCGGTGCAGACGTCACGGTTCGCCCCTCCGACAATAAACTCGTTCCAATCCGATCCACTCATATGGTATCTGGCTTTGAATGGCAAGCCACGAAAAAGTTGACCGCATATCTGTATGGCGGAGGCGAATATTATCAGCGGGAAGCATATGTGGGATCCGGCAACACGGCTGCTGGATATGGTTCCCCGCTGCTGAATAACTCGACCTGTTACACGGAAGTGGTTGGAACCGCCATCTCCAGCTGCCCAGCCCAAAATCGCGTTGTCCTCGTCGCGTCACCCGGCCTGATTTATCGCATCTACCGTGGACCATATGGCACGATGCAATTGGGCACAAGCTACGAGTTCACAGAGCGTCATACTTGGCAAGGCCTTCACGGACTCGCTCCTGTGGGTCGAGACAACATCATCTACAACGATTTCCGCTATTACCTGCCGTAGAGTACAGCTTTTGTTAGGGGTGGTCTTTGGGTCGCCCCTGTCAAAAGTGGTGTGAAATTGTGAATCATCAAAATAGTGCGTATTTTGACAATCGAGTTTGCGATGGGCCGGTTAGGGAGTGACGTTCAATTGGGAAGTGACTTGAGCGATACCACACCCATGGGCCCATCGCTCACAAGATAGATTCACGCTCTGCACGAAGAAATAGTATCGACGACACTGCCCAAGTTCTTTGACATATGTTTTTCGCTCGCCTTTCTCCGGCCCTGTCGGTCGCTGCTCAACCAGCCACCAAAGCGACATCGACGGATTCGGTTTCCTCACGGCCCTCACATTTCAACGGTGTATCGGTTCAGGTCGGTTATAAGCAACTTTGCTCCAACGGGGTGCGGACCTAGTGCGCTGCGCCCCGAGCTTTGAGCTCGCCATACATCTCGCGAAGAGTCCGACTTAAGCGGTCGGAGTGTACAGTCATAGAAATCAATTCCCATCAGTTTCTCGAACATCTAGCGCAGACCAGGGCATTGGTACGAATTTCCAGAGAAGTAGCCATGGGGTTCGAAATTTCGGCGGTTTGGTGCAACTGTTTCTTAGTTGAGCCATCCGTCCAAAGGGGCTGTACTTGCGCTCAGCACAGCCAATTCAGGAGCTTCTGTGTTCAAAAGGATCGATCACATCGAGATTGTCACCGACCAGCTAGGCCGAACTATCGATTTTTACACTGACGTACTCGGGTTCAAGGTTAAGTCGCGACAGCGGGTGGATCGCTCGGGCTTGGGCGTGCCTATGGATATCGTGTATCTGGACTTGAACGGCACAGTCGTCGAGCTTATGTCCTATGACGGCTCTTCGGTTGACCCCGCCCCGGAGAAAGAACACCTGGGATACCGCATGATGGCGCTCGAAATCGACGACATGCAAAAGACAGTCGGCTACCTGGACACCAAGGGGGTCAAGATCGTTTGGGGGCCAAAAGTGGGCCCGAAGGGAGCTAGGGCCGAGATTTGCGATCCAAACGGTAATCACATTGAACTGAGGCAATGGTTTGACGTATGCGGGAAAGTGTGAACAGTCAGTGGTTCGTGGAACTGTTGGAGAAGGGCGTGGCCAAGGTGATGGCGGCGGCTGATGCTGCGCCTCAAGCCTTGCTGTCACAACTTGGGTGGAGTAATGCCATCGCGGACGTGGTCACCGACGGGCTCAAGGGTAATCCACGGCAGGTTAAACGCATGCTCAATGCCATGGCCCTCCGCAGGCAGTTGGCGACAGTCGCCGAAATCAAGATTCAAGATGACGTGTAATAGCCGCACTTACATACATCATTGGGGAGATATTTCACCCAGTTCAGCAGTATGCCAAAACGCCAGCCTGAGCCCGTCTCAGTGCTTATTCAGGGTGGAGAACAATAGCACGGAGTGCGCGTCTACACGGCACGGTCGGTATACAGGATCTCTGATTTTCTCCCTGCACATGGCGGGAGGTACATCAAAGTTAATTCTTATAATCCCGAGGTGTTAGATCGTGTTTGGAGAGCCTGTGCTGGAGCGTCGACTTCGGTATCTCCAAGAGTGCCGCAGCTCCATTCTTGCCACCAACAACCCCCTTTTTCATTTCCATCACATTGATCAGGTGAGCGCGTTCCATGGCATCCCAACTCATGGGATTGATGTTGACTTCCATTCTGCCGGCATCCAAAACCGGCTCGATATCGCTTTGGTTAACAGTTGTGCTGGAGGTTATGATCATGCGGTCGATGATGTTCTTCAATTCCCGGATGTTTCCTGGCCAGGTATGTTGCTTCAGTGCATCCATGGCCCCGACGGAAAATACCGGTGGAACGCGGTTCATGGCATGGGCTTGAGTCTGCGTTAGATGATGAACAAGAGGTTCAATCTCCTCAGGCCGCTCTCGAAGCGGAGGAACATGGAACGAGACGGTGTTTAAGCGGTAAAAGAGATCGGCGCGAAAGCTCTTCTCGTTAATGGCTTTTTTCAAATCTGTGTTGGTGGCAGCTATGACTCTGAAATTAATTTCGATGGGACGGCTATCGCCGACGCGTTCGAATCTTCTGTCCTGCAAGACGTGTAATAGTTTTGCCTGAAGTTGCGGTGGTAGTTCGCCGATTTCGTCCAGAAATACGGTGCCACCATCGGCCATCTCAAAACGACCGATTCGTTTCGCCTCAGCTCCTGTGAACGCTCCTTTGGTATGTCCGAAAAGCTCAGTTTCAAACAGACTTTCGACCAGCGCCGGACAATTGACTTTCACAAACAGGGCGTTCCGCCTGGCGCTCAGGTGATGGATGTAGCGCGCGATGTGGTCCTTGCCGGTGCCCGTCTCTCCGGTGATGAGTACGCTGGCGTCGCTGTTTGCCACGACCTCGACCTCGCGCATCACCTTGCGCATTACCGGACTCGAATAATAGAAGTTCTCAGGATGGTACTGAGGATCCGTGTGCCGAAGAAGATAGTCTTTCTGGCGCAGCAAGCTGCTGTTCAGCCCCACCAGCTTATTGTGGGTCACCATGTTGTCCACCGCCACTGCAACTTGTCCGGAAATTTCTGCCAAGAATCCCACTAAGTCATCGATATCTCGAGGCATTTCCTGAAAAGAAAAATGGAGAGAGCCAAGCAGGTCGTTGCGAACGATGAGTGGAAAAGCCAAGGTCGAAAACAATCCGGCGTCCCTCATGAGCTTGATTGTTTTCCAGTGGGCGTATTCCGACATGTTCGGCATGATGAAAGGCTTCCGGGAAGCGATGACTTCTCGTGCAACGGGAGCCTCGTCCAAGCAGCGACTGCAATCGTCTATGCTCTTGATCGTTACGCCATCTGCCGCAGCGAACCAATTCAGCGTATTGGAGGAGGCGTCATAGATATGGATACTGCACCTGTCGTAAAACAGGTTCTTCCGGATCTCTTTTGTGAGGCATTGGAAGAGCTTTGCAGGGGTGGTCTGGCTTACGATCGCGTTATTGAGGTCGAGGAGAAGTTTGTAACGTGTGCCTAAATCTAACGATCGTGACGATCGGTAAACGGGATTAGAGCACAATGTTGTATCAGAATCGCTGACAGCCACATATTCCTCCAAGTTTCGCGCATATATTTACCCTCGCTTTTGGCAATTAATCAAGTCCAATGTTCGCTCCGAGACGGGATTAGGCCAGACGATCGGTATCAAGCAACTAGAGCCTTGGGAATGCCGCGAGCCTCGACATTCCCCGTGAGTCACTCGTTAGCATGTTTGCTCTCACCAGACGCTTTAGGCGACAGTTTGCACCCCATACGGCTTGTCGTGATTGCGGTGGCAAATACGAACCATAAGCAAAAGAAAAGTCAGCGCCGATTCTTGCAATAAGCCAGGCATGGCTCAACCCAGCGACGGAGTTACGTCGCCACCAGGTTATAGAGCATTCAGGTGGCGGCAGGGTTTCTGCCGTCACCTGAATCATCCGCTATGCGCTTTCGTACAGACGAGTGAGGACGAATTCGCGATGTCCGAGGGCTTCTGCCGAGGTCAAGCGGCCATTTGCGGTGCGGACCATGCACTCC
>Ga0364922_10003_pt1 | contig 145706 bp, 157 predicted proteins | sample ExccelJu500001D4_2_FD_206955 | JGI IMG/M metagenome (GOLD analysis project Ga0364922, IMG submission 206955) | Enriched cells from Trout Bog Lake Hypolimnion, Wisconsin, USA - BchlTB.June20.5000.01.D4 | ecosystem: Environmental > Aquatic > Freshwater > Lake > Hypolimnion/Profundal zone | place...
CGATGGCGTTTAAGTATCTGTTATTTACGTAAATCGTGCCAAAGAGCAGAGGGAATTCAAGGTATGCAATAACCTGCATAAGATAAAAGCAAATGATCCCTGCAAGAGTATCTGCGACAAGTAGAGAAACGAACGGTAAAAACCAGAGAATGTACTGTGGGCTGTGATATTTCATGCAGAATACTGTACTGAACGTCGATAGTGCCAGCAGTTTTATGAGTGTCTTTTCACGGGGTTTCCGGTCAATCCATGCGTAAAGCACAAGAATTATCAATATTATCCCGAGTAAGGCATACATCAGGTCCGATACTATTCCCGAAGAGATGCCAAATGGAAGGAGATTATGAATGCAGATGTAGAGTGTGTAGGTCGGTGTATTTACGTATACGTCCGCCCGGACAAGACTTCCTGTCACATAAGAACTGATGATATCCGGCCGGAATATTACTACAGGAACCCCCAGAACCAGAAAGACGGGGATGCCAATTTTCAGGATAGAATAAATCTCCTGTTTCAAAGAGGTGCGTTTGGCATTATAGAGGAGAATGAAGGGTAGGGAGATGAGCGGGTATATTTTTGCCAGAACCCCGGTGATTACCGCAAGATATCCCCGGAAGGTCATATTATAGACCGTAAAAAGGACGGCCACCATTAATAGTGCACTCGGAAAAGCATCGAATTTAGTCAGTACAAAATATGCCGCAGAAAACGCCGTTGCATAGAGTGATCCAGCAATAAATGCCGTTTTTTCATTATAGATCTTCAGCCCGATCAGGTAAATACATGCAACAATTAAAGCATCGCAGATCACCATCAGGGTTTGGAAGGAGAGGATAAATGCGAAAAAACTGTTGAACAACCATGCGGGAATAAATGCCAGGATAATCGGAATGAACGCCAGGGGCGGGTAGTCAAAACTAAAATCAACGTAGGGTATTTTACCATTCAGTACATTAAGGAAATTTTCGAAATAGTACTGATGATCAAACGTATCAATAAACGAGTGAAAAATATAGATCGTTGCAAAGAATATACAAATTTTTGTGATGATGGATAGCAGGATCAAAAAAAGGCGTGCTTTTTGAGGGTGGCTGCATCAACGGTGTTGAAAGAAATCCCTAAAAACGTGAACGGTTCTATATCTCCTTTTCTTGTCCGGACAATCCCGGAACCTGCCCTTTTGTCTCCAGTTTGTTTTCCCATGACACTGTGTCCTACTGCTGATGGCAGGCCCGAAAGTAGGCCTATTCGATTTCAGACATAGCATCTTCTTTTATTAAAGATTAGCGATTCAAAATCAGCCAGATGTCCGTTTAGTCACCCACGTCAACCGTCGGTTCACAATAAAATTCCAGGCAAATGCCACGAGAATCCCAAGAACATTTGCCATCCGGTAATCCATTCCGGTATAAGCCGAGAGCGCGTTTAGAATGCCAAAATTAATCACAGCTCCACCTAAGGAAACCAGCTGGAACAACATAAAACGCTGCCACCGGTGGGAGAGAACCCGCTTCTGGTCTGAGCGGAAGGTCCAGAGATCGTTCAGGATAAAATTGCTCAGGATTGAAAACTCAATTGCAAAAACACTTGCAACCGGCAGGAGGAGTCCCGCAGATTCTTTCAGGCAGATTAACACGCCCTCGTTCACAACGATACCGGTGAGTCCCACCATCCCGAACTTGAACACTTTTTTCCATTCTCTCCACGCAGCGCTTTGATGCTGGGTGAACGAGTACAGGGTGATATCCACAACCTGCTGTGCGTACTCAACGATCGTCTTGATCTTCAGTTTGCTCGACCCTATTTCGCGGTCACTGAACTCGAACGGTATCTCCTTATCATGCTCCCAGATGCCCTTCCCCAGCACTTCCAGGAGGATCTTGTATCCCCGGGGCTTAAGGTGTGCCTGCGCCACCACGCTCTTTCTGACCGCAAAAAACCCGCTGACCGGGTCGGTGATATCAGGAAAGAGCAGCCGGCCAAGAAATGTTGCGCCAAGGGAGATGACACGACGTTTGATGGGCCACTTCCGTATCCCCCCGCCTTCCATGTACCGGCTGCCGATGACAACATCGTTACCCGCCAGGATCTCCTCGTACATCTTCGGGATGAGCACGGGAGGATGGGAAAAATCCGCATCAATCACAACAAAAACATCTGAAGAGGCGTGAATGAAACCGTCAGAGACGGACTGTGAGAGCCCATGATCGGCAGTCCTGACAAGAAGGCTCACGTTCGGCATTGTCACTTTCAGGTCATTGACAATCGAGATGGTGGCGTCAGGTGAATTATCATCAACAACAAGAACCTCACCGTGGATTCCACTGCTCCGGAAGACCTCATCTACCTCTGTGACAATTTTCCGGATATTTGCCTCTTCCCTGAACGTAGGAATAATTACTGTCAGATCGTACATTTTTTAATCCCGGTGATTCAGGCAGATACTCTCAGCGCGATCGATGTTTCAGAGGCGTAGAGTCTGGTGTTGTTATTCAGCCATGCAATCGCATCCCCACCCGGATTGGCAGCCATGATGTCTCCGGTGATGACGTAATAGATCGTATTATTGGTCTTCCGGGCAGCAATCGCATTGAGATCTGCTGCAGTACTTGCCCCGTATTCGATGGTCTGAGCCGAAGAATTTGAATAATAATAATTGAACGGCTGGTCATTGTATCCAGGAAGTAATACAATAAAATCCCCGGGTTTTGCCACTTGCTGAACCTGGCCTGCAAAACCCCTCCAGTCATCCTTTGTATAGCCGGTGTACATGCTCGCAAGGACAGGCAGGCCTACAATCACGATAAAGATCATCAGCCCGTACACAACACCCTTGTCCCTGAACAACTTCCAGGCAGGTTTATAGGAGAGTGCAATCCCGATGAAAAAGACGGGGGCGAGGAAGATAAGGTATCGTGGCTCCATCGGGATCTTATAGGAAAGAACATAGCTGATCACAAAGGTCAGTACCGTGAGCGATACTAGGAACAGCCCCTTGTTTTTATCGATAAGAAATGCCTGGCAAATCCCCGCGATAAACAGAACCAGAAACAGGACCGTTACCAGATCAGAAAAGCCGGAGATCTGCTGGAAAGTTTCAATAATTATCCCGACACCCTGGATACCATACGTAGGGGCAGCGGCAGTCCTTATGGCAAAGAGTTGAATGGTTACCAGAATGAGCGGGAGGCAGATGACACCGAATGCTGCTCCTGCAATTATCATCGGTTTAATTGATCCGATGTCCTTTTTCAATGCCGGGAACTTCACGAAGAGGGCATACAGGACCAGTGCTCCTATCAAAACCAGGGCATAAAAGTGGGACCAGAATGCCAGGGCTGAAAGGACCCCGAACAGGACCCAGTCTTTTACATGGTCGGTCTTGAGGGCCAAAAAGAAAAAGAACATCGCAAAGAGCAGGAAGAAGAGCATGACCGAGTATGCCCGGGCTTCCTGGGAGTAGTAAACGAGGAACGGTGAGAATGCACAGGCAGCAGCTGCAATAATGCCGACGTTACGATCAACAAATACTTTTCCCACGAAATATACGAGGGGGATGCAACAGCCACCGAGGAGTGCCGGAATAAACCTGAGGATCACTTCGTTATTTCCCAGAGCGAGCATCATGTGCTCCATCCAGTAGAACAGCGGAGGGTTGAATTCTCCCCCGGTGGTTACCTGCCAGATACCGGACAGCGACATGGAGGCAAATGTGGATGTCGACGCTTCGTCGAGCCAGAGGGAATTGAAACCCAGATTATAGAACCGCAGGAAAAAACCAAGGAGGGTTACGCAGAGAAGGAGCTGGGCATACCTGCTGTTACGGAGGATATTTTTTATATTCTTAACCGTGATGTCCTGAAATGAGTTGCACGGGGAGATATATCCGTTGTCCAGATCGCAGGTATCATCTCCGGTTGATCGCTTCTGATTTTCCCTATCCTCGCGTTTTTTCGTCATGACTACCATGTACTATTTCGCAAATATTCTCATATAGTTATTGCAGGACATTTTTCTGGTTATTTTTGAGTTATTTTAAAAACGGGGGCCGTATCTGGCTTTTCATAGGGGGCACGGGTTGAGTGGGGACTATAAGTGCTTCGAGAAGCGCTTCTCTGGTGGATACCACTGTTGCTGATTGTTCGAGCATGAGGTTTACTTTTTCGTGGGTTCCTGCGTTACGGAAATCCGTACGGAGCGCTATCACATGTTTTCCTTGTGCGGATGCATACCCCATCTCCCATGCAGTCCCGGAATCAGCATCTGCACCATCTATAATTGCGATTATGATGTCCGCATCATCAATGGCTTTTTTATTTGAGGAAAACAGCCGGGTCTGCTCATCTTTTTTCCGTGTACCGGAATCATCTCCCGTTTCCTGTGGCAGATACACCTCGAACATGTTCTTCCTCAACAGATCCGCTATCTGCAGGTTGTAGGAGCGTTCGGCCTCAGAGAAGAGGGGCGCTGCAAGGTACGCCCGGTACCGGGCAAAGACAAGCGTATCGATTACAGGTATCTCAGGAAAGCGGGAAAGAAAAACTCCCTTCCCGGTTCGTCGGGGAGGTTCATCTCCGGTGCTGCCATACCAGGTACTGGTGACTCCGCAAGTGGGAGAGGAATTGACGCCGATAATACAAAGGGGTGGTCCCCGCCGGGTGATGAGATCACGAACCTGTGACTCCAGTTCGTCCATCAACCTTGAAAAGGCTGGCGTATTGAGTCGTTCGAGAAAGGTTCCCGGCGCCCTGCCCGGTCCCAGATACAGGGTTTCAGGACACGGCAACGGAATAATTTCGATGCCAAACGCGTCACACCGGTTTTTCGTGCGCTCAAACGCATCACGATCAGAGGGTTTTGTAATCCCGTCCGCCCGGAGCGCCGGGTTGAGTATGCAGGGACTGCAAAGCACGTACATTATTACAGTGTGTGCACGCACAGATGATCAATGATCCCACTGTATTCCTACCGGGACAACAGCTGTGATCCCCGTAAATGCACAGTCAAGAAGCTGGAGAAGGCCGGGCTTCTGAAAATCGTTACCAGGATCACCCAGATCCCGCGCAATACCCTGCTGCTCGATCCCACCGCCGAGCAGGCACTCTCACCTGCTGACAGGTATGTCAAATCCATCACGGTTCTGGACTGTTCGTGGGAAGTGCTGGATACCGGTGCCGTAAGTTCCTGGCGTATCCGGCGGGCACTGCCATTCCTTATGGCGGCAAATCCCGTCAACTTCGGAAAACCCTGTAAATTATCTTCAGTCGAGGCGCTTTCTGCGGCACTGTTTATTGTCGGCGAGAAAGAGCGGGCCGTAGAACTGCTCTCAAAGGTCAACTGGGGCATCCGCTTTCTCGAAGTGAATGCGGAGCCTCTCAGCCTCTATGCAGAAGCTAAAGACAGCACGGAAGTTGTAAAGATCCAGCACCTGTTCCTGTAAACCAGCCTCTTTTTTTATTGGTGTGGTCAGAGGCATTCGCAGCAAATAAAAAAGACGACAGGGATTATTCAGATCCGATTAGGGAAGGACAATTATTTTTTGTCCGTTGGCAGGAGCGCGAACCACCCATTTCATCGACGCTCCCGCAACAATGCAGAGGATTCCGATAGCCCAGGCATACACACCCCACATCTTCAAAAGGGCCAGCGTTGAGAGTTCGGGGAAGAGCGCCAACAGTATGCTCAGGAATAATGTGAGCATGCCAAACAGGACAATAACAATACGTGTCTTCCACACATCCGAGAGCGAACAGCCCACAATTATCAGGAGTACACTGTTGATTATCGCTACAAAGGCCATAATAATGATGAGTGAGGCCTGGATAATTCCCGGGATCATAATAACAATCGAGGCAACCACAAGAGACAGGATGCCGGCAAAAAAGATCGGGAACTGGTACACAAGATCCTGTCTTACCGATATGGAGAACATGATCATAATCACACCGACTACAAAGGCAAGGATGCCAAAGAGTGGTATGAGCAGCTCAAGGAATGTCTGAGTCCAGAAGAAGGCGTCAACACCGGATAAAAAAATAATGATGCCGATAATAGTGATCTGCCACCACTGCACCGGTGTATCGGACATTTCCGGGGGGGGTAAATTCATATAAGTGTTGTTCTTTCCCGGAACCACTTAAACATATGTAAAAACCCCAAAGCCACTGCGAGGAGGATGTGATCTGCATGGGGTACAAATCGTGCCTGTCACCCGGCATAGTTTTTTCTGTCCGGACGCAATGTACGATTGTATGATCAAGGTTGCCATCAACGGGTATGGTACCATCGGCAAGCGCGTAGCCGATGCAGTTGCTGCCCAGAAGGACATGAAAGTGATCGGGGTATCAAAAACACGCCCGAATGCGGAAGCTTTTGTGGCAAGACAACGGGGATACCCACTGTATATCGCGGACATCTCGAAGAAAGCGGCGTTTGAAAAAGCAGGCCTGACCGTAGCGGGATCCGTAGAAGAGATGTGCCGGTCAGCGGATGTTGTCGTGGACGCAACCCCGGGTGATGTCGGCGCTACCAACAAGCCGCTCTATGAAAAAATCGGTGTCAGGGCGATCTGGCAGGGAGGGGAGGAGCACGATCTGGCCGGATTCTCCTTCAACTCCTCCTGCAACTACAAGGATGCGATCGGAAGGAAGTTTGTGCGAGTCGTATCCTGTAATACGACAGGGTTATGCCGTATCATCAATGAGATCGACAAGGAGTTCGGAGTTGCCCATGTCCACGCAGTGATGGTGAGACGGGGATCCGATCCGGGAGAGATCAAGAAAGGCCCTATTGACGCAATAGTTCTCGATCCGGTCAGCGTTCCCAGCCACCACGGCCCTGATGTCCTGAGCGTGCTACCCCATATCTCCATTACGACCATGGCAATGATCGTTCCGACAACGATGATGCACATGCATGCAATCCGGATCACAACAAAGAAGACCGTGAGCCGTGACAGGGTTGTCGGGCTCATCAACAGTCACCCCCGCCTGGGCCTGATCAAGAAGACCGCAGGAATAAGGAGCACGGCCGAGCTCAAGGAATTCGCCATGGATCTCGGCCGGCCCCGCTCCGACTTATACGAGAACTGTATCTTCGAGGACTCACTCTATGCAAAGGACAACGAGCTCTGCTTCTTCCAGGCCATCCACCAGGAGGCGGACGTGGTCGTTGAGAATGTTGATGCAATCCGGGCAATGATGGGTGCTGAAAAAGACGGGGAGAAATCCATTGCTGCAACAAACGCTGCATTGAATTTCAAAACCATCCAGAATAACCATTAACACCCATTATCACCTATTATTTTCAATGGACGCATATGAGCGCGTGTGCCGGAACACCGTCGAAGTTATCACTGAAGATGACCTGAAGGCACTTCTTGCACAATCGCAAAAAAAGGTGTATGCCGGCTACGAGCCCAGCGGAGAGATTCACCTCGGCCACCTGGTGACAATCAACAAGCTCGTGGATCTCCAGGCTGCAGGTTTTGAAGTGACGGTGCTGCTTGCCGATCTCCATGCATTCCTCAACCGGAAAGGGACAATGGAAAAGGTTCATGAGCTCGCGGAATACAACCGTCGCTGCTTCGAGGGGCTTGGGCTGAAAAACGTCCGGTACGTACTTGGATCCGATCTCCAGCTCAACCGGGAATACGAGCTGCTCGTGCTCCAGCTCTCCCAGCAAATCACCCTGAACCGGGCAACCCGGAGCATGGATGAAGTGGGCCGGCAGATGGATCACCCGACCGTTTCCCAGATGGTATACCCGATCATGCAGATGGCCGACATTGCCATGCTTGGTGTGGACGCTGCGGTCGGCGGCATCGACCAGCGCAAGATCCACATGCTAGCGCGGGAGTACCTGGTCAACTTCGGGTATAAAGCGCCGGTCTGTATCCACACGCCTATCCTGAACGGGCTTGACGGCAAGAAAATGTCTTCGTCCCAGGGAAATTACATATCGGTTGCTGACAGCGAGGAGGAGATAAAGAAAAAATGCCAGAAAGCATTCTGCCCACCGGAAATTGCAGAGAACCCGATCCTCCAGATCTTCCAGCACCACATTTTCCCCCGTCTCCCCGGGATCACGATCCGCCGCCCGGAAAAATTCGGCGGTGACAGGGAATTTTTAACCTACGGGGATCTGGAAACCGCATACGGAAAGGCAGAGGTTCACCCGCTCGACCTCAAGAAAGCGTGCGGGGAGTCTCTCGCAGAGATCCTTGCACCTGTCCGAGAGTATATCCGTTAATAATCTGCATATCCTGTATCTGCCGGGGATCTGCCGTGAGGAAAGAAACCAACATTGACAAACAGCTGGACCAGTTCGATCAGCGCCTGGAGGAGATGGGTATCCGTATCCGGGATGCCAATGATCTCAAGGTACGGGAGGATGTCTTTGATGACATCACCCTTCTGTCGCTCTATAAACTCGTGCACAAAAAATGGCTCTCCGTGATCGGTGGATCAATCAGCACCGGTAAAGAGGCCAACGTCTTTTACGGTGAACGGGATGATGTTGCCATAGCAATAAAGATCTACCGGATCCGGACGGCAAATTTCACTACCATGAGTTCCTACATCGTGGGAGACCGACGTTTCGCCCATGTAAAGAAGTCAAAGAAGGAACTCATCTTTGCCTGGACTAAGAAAGAGTTCTCAAATCTTGTGCGTGCACGGGAGGCAGGCATAGCGGTACCGGAGCCCCTTGTCTGGAACCGGAACATCCTGATCATGACATTCATGGGAGAGGGTGAAGTTCCATATCCCCAGCTGCGAAATGCCGAGATGGATGACCCTGCCGGTGTATATGCCCGGATCCTCAGCGATATCGATGTGCTCTATAAGAAGGCCGAGCTGGTTCACGCAGATCTGAGCGAGTTCAATATATTGTACGGCGACCAACCATATCTCATAGATATGGGCCAGTCAGTCACCCGCGATCACCCCCGCGCCCTCCCGTTTCTTATGAGGGATATCAGGAACATCAACCGGTTTTTCAGCAGCCGGTGCGATGTACAGAGCGATATCGATATTTTCAATGCAGTGACTGGCCTGAATGCAGCGGAACCATGATATCCGGTTGTTCCATGCTGAGGAAGACCGGATGCCATCCGCTCGAGAAGCGAACATCCAACAAGAGGTGAAACAAGCGATGATGCAGGAAGTAAAAATTTCCGGAACACGCGTTGGTGTCCTGATTGGGAAAAGCGGCGCAACAAAAAAAGAACTTGAGACAAGGACGCACACCACCATAACAATTGACAGCAAGGAGGGAACAGTCACCGTTGAAGCAACCGATGAACATACGGTATCACTCCTCAGGGCTGTCGAGATTATCAATGCCATCAACCGCGGGTTCTCCCCGGAACGAGCATTTGAGATGATCGAGGACGAGGATCTCCTCCTCGAAGTCATCGATCTCGGAGGTATGGCAGACAGTCCCAAACAACTCGACCGCCTCAGGGGGAGGATCATCGGCAAGGACGGTCGTGCACGGGAGCAGATCGAGGATATGACCGATGTGGAAATATCCGTGTTTGGCAAAACCGTTGCCCTGATCGGGTATCCCGAGCAGCTCAAGACCGCTAGAGCGGCCGTTGATATGCTCATCGAGGGAGTCCCTCACGAAAATGTCTTTGCCTTCCTTGACCGGAAAAAGAAAGAGTCAAAGCAGGATATGATCAGTTATTACTACTGAGGCCCACCTGGATAAAATCACAACCCCCCATATATGTATTTTGCTACATTTCCTGTGGAAGATATGTCGTTTTATTGATTAGTATTACCAAAAAGGACACGATTACCAGCGAATTTCAGTGGAATGAAAGGGGTTAAGAACGCGGTGTGCAATGCAGATTGAAAACTTGGATATTCCGGACAATCTGAAACAACGGTACCTTACGGCAGGAATCAGGGAGCTGTACCCGCCCCAGGCCGAATGCGTAAGCAAGGGGATGTTTTCCGGTAAAAACCTGCTTGTTTCAATCCCCACGGCAAGCGGCAAAACGCTGGTTGCCGAGATGGCAATGCATTCTCATATCGCGAAGGGAGGTAAATGCCTTTATATCGTACCGCTTAAGGCACTGGCAAGCGAAAAATTCGATGAGTTCAATGCCAAGGGTGTTCGCGTGGGCATTGCTACCGGTGATTTTGACCGGCGGGACGACCTGCTGGGCAGGAACGACATTATCGTTGCCACAAGCGAGAAGGTGGATTCCCTGCTGCGTAACGGTGCCGGCTGGATCGCCGATATCACCCTGCTCGTGATCGACGAGGTCCATCTGATCGACTCCCCGAACCGGGGTCCGACTCTCGAGATGGTGATTGCGAAGATGCGGTACCGCAACCCGTCCATGCAGGTGATAGGACTCTCAGCTACTATCGGTAACCCCGGGACACTTGCCGGGTGGCTGGATGCCGTACTTGTCACCAGTACCTGGCGACCGGTCGATCTCCGCCAGGGTGTGTTCTGTACTGACCGTATCCATTTCCGGGAAGGGGAGCGCAGAGTAAAACAGGTGTCGAAAAACTTTGACGACCTTAACCTCTGTCTCGATACCATTGCGGAGGGGGGACAATGTCTTGTCTTTGTCTCGTCGCGCCGCAATGCGGAGGCATTTGCAAAGAGGGCGGCCGGTGCAATCGGGGACTCAGACCCGCTGCTCAAAGAATATGCTGCACAGCTCGAAGGTATGGCAGAGACGGAGATGGGGAAGAGCCTTGCCCTCTGTGTATCGCAGGGTGCTGCTTTCCACCATGCCGGCCTGAGCCGGCAGGAGCGGGGCGTTGTCGAAGATGGGTTCCGGAAAGGACTGATCAAATGCATATCATCCACGCCGACGCTCGCCGCCGGGCTTAACCTCCCGGCCCGCCGGGTGATCATCCGGGATTACCTGCGCTTCACGGCTGGTGAGGGAATGCAGCCGATACCGGCAAGCGAGTACCACCAGATGGCAGGGAGGGCAGGGAGGCCACGGCTGGATCCGTACGGCGAGGCTGTGCTCATCGCGAAGGACGAGGGGCAGATCGAAGAGCTCTTCGAATGCTATATCGAGGCGGCGGCAGAAGAGGTCCACTCAAGAATTGCCGAGCCGAACGCCCTGTACACCCACGTACTCTCCCTCATCGCCTCGGGATTTGCCGGCACACGCGGGGAACTCACATCCTTCATGAACAGGAGTTTCTATGTTCACGAGCACCGTCAGGGGCGCCTGATGCAGAAATCAGTAGATGCTGCCCTCAAATTCCTGACGGCCTCCGATATGATCCTTGAAATTGGCGATCACCTAGGATCAAAGGAATTCGGGACCCTTGTCTCACGACTGTATATCGATCCGCGGAGTGCAGCCCTGGTTGTCTCTAACCTCCGCACGCGTACCGAATACTCTGATATTGGCTTTCTCCACCTGATCTGCATGACGCCGGATATGCCAAACCTGTATGTCCGGAATACGGACCGGCCTGCACTGGACCGTATGCTTGAAACAAACGAGGCTGATCTCTGGCTCGCTATGCCGGACGAGGATGATGATCTTGAAGCGTATTACCGGGCACTCAAGACGGCAATGCTGCTTGGTGACTGGACTGACGAAATGCCCGACGCAAAGATCTGCGAGCGCTACTCTGTGGGACCGGGAGATATCTATGGCATGGTAGAGAGCGTAAACTGGCTGTTGCATGCCGGCCAGGAACTCTCCCGCATGTTTGCTCCGGCGTTCAACCCGGCGATCCGCGAATTCGAGATCTGTATGAAGAACGGGATCCGCCGCGAGCTCCTCCCGCTGGTGAAACTCCGGGGTATCGGGAGGGTGCGGGCACGACGTCTCTTCAACAACGGCATCACGTCCCCGGATGCAGTCCTCTCATCAGGGATTGAAACCGTGACAAAACTTATCGGACGGGGAATCGCAGAACAGCTGTTTGCCCAGCTGGAGCGTTCCGGAAAATCCGCCGCCCGGCCCATGGGAGAGGATACCATATCCGGGCAGTCAACCTTCTCCCGGTTTGGGTGACCACATGTACGAAAATATCCATCGAGTTGAGATCCGTGCGGCCCGGTGCATAATAAACGACAGGTATGCATTTCTGGAGCGCCTCCAGAGCGTTTGCCGGGAATCCGGTACACATATTATATGCTTTAATGCCGATATGCTTGCCGGCAGAAAACACGCAGAACGTGCAGTGTGTTATGCCCGTCGTTCGTGGTACGGGGGGACTGCAATTTCCAATACGTTTGAGATGGAAGCACTCCTGTACGCGGCCGGTTCCCGCCAATGTAACATCGCTTCACAGTTTGGCATCCGCGACGGTGAAAATCATCTTTATGTCTGCTGCTATCCCGGCGGAAACAGAATAGTATGGGATGCACTGTCTTTATTTCTTGAGTTTGTTGATAGTGGGAGTTACGAGCTCATCGATCGGCATAAGCAGGAAAGGCTCATAGATCTTTTTGGCATAACTACGCTGGAGATGGATTCCCTTGATGGAAGAAATACAATTTCTGATCTGATCCTTGAACGGGTTGCACTCCTGCAGGTACTCCGCTGATGGCGTGTAAATTAATACATTATTAAAATTTTTGTGCGTGGGAAGTTACTAACCCACGAAAATATATCACGGGAGTTCGTTTCTCGGCAGAATTAAAAAAGGTGATTAGGTAACATCCACCAAAAACCCAATCTAACGTATCATCAAATCCACAAGAATATCAAATAAATCTTTCTCCCTGTTATTGTATCTCCACTCCATTTCTTTGATGTAATAGAGGAACTTCTCTTTAGAGATTCCGTGATGTTTCATCAATCTCTCTTTAGCAAAGGACCAGAATCCTTCAATACCATTGATGTAGACCTTTCCCTGTTTGAATTTGTACTTGTGATCGATACTGAGGTGACGATATCCACAGAACATGAGAGAATCGTAACCTCCCCATTTATCGGTGTAAACAATAGAACCGCGTCGTACTTTCTTGACAGTCTCATTCAACAGGGATTCAGCTTTTACATCAGTAACGATACTGACTGATACTTTTCCACCTCGTTCCAAAATTCCAAAGACAATAGTCTTGTGACCGGCACCCCTCCCTCTTTTGCCTTTTCTTCGACCACCGAAATAGGATTCATCTGCTTCGAGTTCACCTTTGAGGAGGTTATCAGTTCGGGCAAGATCTTCAACCAGAACTCGTCTGAGTAGGTCGTAAGCTTTCAGTGAGGTCTTATAACTCAAGGCAGTGTCTTTCGCAGCTTTTCTCGCTGAGACTGATAGCTCAAAGAGTTTAATGAGGGAAAGCCATTGAGATGGCGAGATCCGAAGTTCGGTGAACCTCGTTCCCTTGAGGGGATAGATATCTCTCCCACATCGTTTGCATCGTACCCTTGATCGTTCCAGGAAATAAAAATCCGAGATGTTACAGGTAGAACAGAACCTGGTTCCCCGGTGTTTCCAGAGATACTCAAGGGAGAGCCTATCTTCGGATACAAGTTTCCCTATTTCTCGGAAATCCATGATGTGCATTGCATCCACCCTTCCTTGAGGTTAGTGGTGGACTTTACACAATCACCTTAAAAAATATCCGGGTATACCGTCCTGGTTATCCGGGTATGTTTGCATGGGACAGGATATGAGCTACGGCAGGCACAATCAGTTCTTTTGTTGCGAGCGTTACTGAAGGTGTTGATCCAGGGATACAGAAAACAACCACTCCATAAGATGTACCTGCAATGGCGCGGGATAACATGGATGAGATCCCTACCTGACCGAGACTTTTCATCCGGAATAACTCCCCAAAACCATCAATATGCTTTTCGAGGAGAGGGGCGATCGCTTCAATCGTGCAGTCATCATAAGTCAGACCGGTTCCACCGTTGAATATGATACAGTTTGCTTTTTTTATTGCAATAAACCATTCATCGCGGATCCGTTCCAGATTATCCGGAACTATGGTATAGTAGGTGACGGGAATTGCATTATCCGTGAGAATTTCAGATATGGCTTTTCCACTGGAATCACTTTCTTTTACCCGTGTACTGGAGACTGTTATGATGGCTGCAGTAATATCAACTGATCGCACGTGAGCGTGACTCATAAGGAAATATGTTATCAGCAATGTATTTTGAGGGTTCCGAATATTACCTGGCAGGAATTTGCAGGGGGGGAGCCCTTCATTTCGTATGGAAATATTTTCTCCCCGGACTTTTCTTCCAGAAGAATTAATTTACGATATGCATGCGACTGCTCACATTTCTTCTGTCAAATATTATTCAGATTAATTTATATACTATAAAAAATATAACTATAAATGGCTATTTCGTAAAAATAAAAAATTACGGGAGGTATCCCGGTTGCAATTCCATACGAAATGAAGGGGTCGGGTCCTTAATTCAAATAATAAACTTTGTGCAATTGCTATGCAAGATTCGTGGTAATCATATCATAGAATTGTATGCAGAAAAGTTACGAAACTGAAAAATATCACAAACAAGATAATAATATTTATTGTTATTTTAAAAATTCGAGTGTTTTAATCGGGTTTTCCACACGAAATGAAGGGGTTTATAATGACCGTGAACCGATCGTTTTTTAGTCTCGTCGCACTAATTCTCAGCTCCACTGTGTAACCATGCCCGATACAGAAGATCCCTTAACAGGACTATTTAAAAAATATCTTATCAACAACCGGATATTCAAAGACAGGGAAGTACTAAGACATTCCTATCGACCCCAGATCCTGCCTCACCGTAAACCCCAGATTGATGAAGTAGCTTCTATTCTCGCCCCCTCTCTCAGGAATGAGACCCCTTCAAATATCCTCATTTATGGTAAGACCGGCACCGGGAAAACGGCATGCGTCCGCTATGTCGGTTCGGAGCTGGAAAAAGCGAGCAGCAATATGGGAACCATCTGCCGGATCGTTCATCTGAACTGCGAAGTCATCGATACCCAGTACCGGGTCCTTGCCCAGATTGCAAAGTGCCTCGATGTTGTTGATGAAGTCTCCAGCGATAAAACCCGGACCCATATCCCGATGACCGGGTGGCCCACCGATCAGGTATATGCCGAACTGAAGAACCAGCTGGAAGCGGGTGGCGGGGTTCTCGTGATCGTATTGGATGAGATTGACAAGCTGGTTAAGAAAAGCGGTGACGACACGCTTTACAATCTCACGCGTATCAATACTGACCTTAAAAACTCCAAGGTCAGTATCATCGGGATCTCCAATGACCTGAGTTTCAAGGATTTCCTCGATCCACGGGTGCTGTCATCTCTCTCGGAAGAAGAGATTGTGTTCCCGCCGTACAATGCACCCCAGCTGGTTGATATCCTGGCCCAGCGTGCGGATGGAGCATTTATGCCCGGGGCGTTGGCAGACGGTGTCATCCCCTTGTGCTCTGCCCTTGCCGCTCAGGAGCACGGTGACGCCCGGCGGGCGCTTGACCTGTTCAGGATATCCGGAGAGCTTGCGGATCGCGACGACTCCGCTCATGTGACTGAAGAACACGTCAAGCAGGCCCAGGCAAAGATCGAGACCGACAGCATGATAGAATGCATTGCAACCCTTCCCACGCAAAGCAAGCTGATCCTCTACTCGATGCTGATTCTGGAGCAACTGGGACAGAATATCTTTACGAGCGGGGAAGTCTCACGCATATACCAGGATATTGCCCCGTCCATCCAGCTCGATGTGCTCACCCACCGCCGCATTACCGATCTGATCTCAGAGCTGAACATGCTTGGTGTAATCAACACGCGGGTGGTGAGCCGCGGGCGATATGGCAGGACAAAAGAGATGTGGTTTGATGCGAACACGGGGAAGATCCGTGAAGTCGTTCTCAAGGACCCGCGTCTGAACGAACTCAAAGATCTTGACGTGTCCCAGATGGAAGCGAAGTGGATGAAGACCTGGTTCAGGTGATACAGGATGGATGAAAAGGACCTTGACCTCCTCCGTATTCTTGAGGAGAACAGCCGGCTGTCAGCTGAAGAGATTGCAACGATGACGAACCTTGGGAAAGCGGAGGTTGAAGACCGTATCCGTGCGCTTGAAGCTTCCCAGGTGATCAAACGATATTCAACCGTTATCAACTGGGAGCGGGCAGGGAACGGGGAAGTTTCGGCCATCATCGAACTCAAGGTGAGCCCCGAACGCGATTTCGGCTATGACCGGATTGCTGAACGACTTTCGAGGTTCCGGCAGGTCAGGAGCCTGCGTCTTATTACCGGCACATACGATCTCCAGCTTACGGTCACCGGCAAAAACATGCAGGAAGTCTCGCGTTTTGTATCAGAACATGTGGCACCCATGGACCGGATCCGCGAGACTGCGACACACATTATCATGAAGTCCTACAAGGAGAATGGCAACGCCTTCTTTGAGCAGCCGGAGACGGAACGCCTTCCCTATTGCCCGTAAGGTGCCATCATGCGCAACTTCACTTCAGCACGTGCACAGGAGATTCCGCCTTCGGGAATCAGGAAGTTCTTCGATCTTGTTCTCACCATGGAGGATGTGATCTCCCTTGGCGTTGGCGAACCGGATTTCCGTACTCCCTGGAACATCTGCGAATCGAGCATCTATTCGATTGAACAGGGTGTAACCTCTTATACCTCCAACAAGGGGCTCCAGACCCTGCGTGATGCATTGTCCCGTTACCTTGCACAGCATTACAATCTGACCTACAGCAGCGATCACGAGATCATCATCACCAGCGGCGTATCGGAAGCCCTCGACATTGCGATACGGGCTGTCGTCGATCCCGGCGATGAAGTCCTGGTTGCCCAGCCGGGGTACGTATCGTACTCCCCGTGCGTCACGCTTGCAGGTGGCAGACCCGTCCCGGTCCGGTGCGTGGAAAAAGATCATTTCAGGCTGAATCCTGACACCCTCGCTGAACAGATCACCAAAAAATCAAAGGCACTGATCATCAACTTCCCGAACAACCCCACGGGTGCCATTATGAGCGAGAGCGACCTGAAAGCGATCGCTGACATAATAACCGATCATGATCTCCTGCTCATCAGTGACGAAGTTTACTCTGAACTCACGTACGAGTCCCGGCACTGCGCTGCTGCAACGGTTGGCGCACTCAGGGAGCGGACGATCACGCTCAACGGGTTCTCCAAGGCCTATGCAATGACCGGCTGGCGTATCGGGTATCTCTGCGCCCCAAAGGAGCTCTGCGATGCTGCCCTGAAGATTCACCAGTACGTGATGCTCTGTGCGCCGGTGATGGGTCAGGTCGGAGCCCTTGAGGCGCTGCGATCTGCCGAGGAAGAGAAGAACAGCATGGTCAACGAGTATCGCCTGCGGCGCAACATGTTTGTGGCGGGCCTCAACCGTATCGGGCTTCCCTGCCATGTTCCCGAAGGTGCGTTCTATGCCTACCCCTCTGTGGAAAAGACCGGGCTTTCCGATGTCGAGTTCGCCGAACGCCTTTTAAAAGAAGAGCGTGTGGCAGTCGTGCCGGGCAGTGTTTTTGGCCCCGGCGGAGAAGGGCACCTGCGCTGCGCATACGCAGTTTCCCGGAAGGAACTTAATGAGGCGCTCACGAGAATGCAAGTGTTTCTGAAAACTCTCTGAATCCGCATCATCCCACTCTCTTTTATTTTATTCTCTCTCCGGCCTCACATGAGGGATAGTTTATTGTGGAACTCGATCAATACTACATGAAAGACAATGAGCTGTACAATCATCGTTGGTGGATTTTTTGGGGATGAGGGGAAGGGCAAGGTTGTCGCCCATATCGCCTATAAGGACAAACCCGTAATCATCTCCCGCGGCGGTGTGGGCCCCAATGCCGGGCACACTGTCCAGGTCGGGGACCACAAATATGGCGTTCGCATGGTCCCGTCCGGTTTCGTATACAAGGAAGCCAAACTCTGCATCGGCAGCGGTGTGCTCGTTGATCCCCGGGTCCTCAAGCAGGAAGTCGAGATGCTTGGGGCCAAAGGAAGAGTCTTTGTTGACAAGCGCTGCGGTATCATTACCGAAGACCACATCGCCCGTGACAAGGGAAGTGCCCATCTTGCCAAAAAGATCGGGAGTACAGGTTCGGGATGCGGGCCTGCCAACTCCGATCGGGTCATGAGGCTCTCCCCTCAGGCAAAGGATGTGCCGGAACTTGCAGAGTACCTGCTTGATGTTCCCATGGCAATTAATGATGAGCTGAAAAAGAACAATACCGTGCTCCTCGAAGGCACCCAGGGTTTTGGCATCTCATTGTATTTCGGGACCTATCCTTTTGTGACGAGCAAGGACACGTCCGCGTCCCAGATCGCTGCGGATAACGGGGTCGGACCAACGAAGATCGACGATGTCATTGTAGTCTTCAAGGCCTACCCGACACGTGTTGGAGAGGGCCCGTTCAGTACCGAAATGTCACTTGCAAAATCGGATGCAATGGGTATCCAGGAGTTCGGTACCGTCACCCACCGCCAACGGCGTGTCGGTGGATGGGATGGAGACATGGCACGGTATTCCGCCATGATCAACGGATGCACCCAGGCTGCAATCACCGGCATCGATAATGTCGACAAGGCCTGTTTCGGAGTAACTGAGTACGCAAAACTGACCAGGAAGGCAAAGGATTTTATCAAACAAGCCGAGGAGGATATCGGCAGCCCGGTCACGCTCATATCCACCGGTCCGGAAATGACCCAGATCATCGATTTGAGGGACGAACTGGCATGAAACGCTCGCTTATGGATATCCTCTGTTGCCCGGTCTGCAAGGGGGATCTCGTGCTGCATGCAGATTCAGAGAACGATATGGAGATTCTTGAAGGCAGGCTGAATTGTGCTGCATGCAGGGTGGACTATCCCATTCATGAGGGGATCCCCAATCTCCTGCCACAAACCCACAAGTCGTAAGAGGCACAGGCATGGAATTCCCGTTACCTGTCCTGATGATGGTGTCTGCCGGTAACATGGGGAATGTGGGTACATACGAGGTCTACCTGAACCGCAGCGGCATCAACTCCATCGACCCGCCCCGGGAGCAGCTCGTCGCGGAGACCGGTGGCAGCCTCGGAATCCGTTTTTTAAACCGTGGGGCGCCAATTCATATCACTATCACCTCATCAAACGCGGGAACCTACTCCGATTTTTTCCACGAGAACATGTATGTTGTGGATGAATCGGTTCTCACCATCCCAATCAGGAAAGAGACCCAGGAGGGCCACTTTGATCTGGAGATCATCTCCGGGTACGGGGTGATGAAGTCCCAGATCCACGTAAACGTTGTCCAGCCACATGATATACGGCCGCTGGTCCCGGAAGAGTTCCCGCTCCAGCCGGTGGCCCGTGGCCGGCCCCACCTCCTGATGATCATGATGGGCATCGCACTTGTCCTCTACAGCACGTGGTTCTATACAAATATTGAATTCCTCAATATTGCCTCGTTCATCACCCTTATTATCGGGGCACTCTACACATGGTACCGCCAGCAGTAACGCTCGCAGCAGTCGTTCTCTGCGGCGCGCTTGTTGTGGATCGGTTGATCGGCGATCCGCATTCCCGGTATCACCCGGTTGCCCTTCTTGGATCGTTTATCGGGCTCTGGGGAAAACCGGCGTTCTTTCCTGTTGGAATCCAGCGGATTGCGGGTGTTCTGCTATGGGTACTAACGGTCTTCCTCTTCGCCCTCCCCTTCGTTCTCTTCACCGCACTGGCGCCATGGTATATCTACCTCCTTGTAGCGCCGTTCCTGCTCAAATGTTGTTTTGCCTGGTGCGCGCTCGAAGAGCATACCCTTGCGGTTGTATCTTCCCTGAAGGATGGCGTGGAATCCGGCAGGGAGAAAGTCGGGCTGCTGGTATCACGGAAAACTGCGGAGCTCGACCGGGATCACATTCTTTCGGCAGGCTATGAGTCCATGACCGAGAACCTGACCGATAGCATCATCTCGCCGCTTTTCTGGTTCTCTCTCTTCGGTCTCACCGGTGCAGCGGCATGCCGGGCAATCAATACGATGGATGCGATGCTTGGGTACCGCGACGAACGCGAGCGGATAGGCTGGTGGCCTGCACGTTCAGATGATATTCTCAATTATATCCCGGCCCGTATCACTGTCCTGCTCCTGCTGGTCTGGTTTGCTACACGTGGCACAGCCACGCGTGCATGGAAGGTCATGCGCCGTGATGCCCACCGGCGCCCCGGGTTTAATGGCGGGATCGTAATGGCAGCGATGGCAGGCGGGACCGGCACACGGTTTGAGAAGACGGGGGTATATACCATCGGTGACGGTGAACGGACACTCGATGAAGGAGGCCCCGATATCATCAGGGCAGCCCGGGCGGTCACGCTGATGTACGCAATATTTGCCTGTTGCGTACTGTTTTTATTGGGAGCGCCGATCAATAATATTGGCATATGAAACTGGAAGAACTGAGATTTGGCACTGAGCTTCTCAAGCGCGGCTTTGCATCCATGCAGAAGGGGGGCGTCATTATGGATGTAGTGAATGCCGAACAGGCGAAGATCGCCGAGGAAGCCGGGGCAGTCGCAGTCATGTCGCTGGAGCGCGTGCCTTCCGATATCAGGAAAGCGGGTGGTGTGGCCCGCATGGCCGATCCTGAAAAGGTCATCGAGATCATCGAGGCTGTCTCCATCCCGGTGATGGGCAAGGTCAGGATCGGTCATTTCGTCGAAGCCCAGGTACTTGAAGTCCTCGGCGTCGACATGATCGACGAGAGTGAGGTCCTGACCCCCGCGGATGAACAATACCATATCGATAAGAAACAGTTCAAGGTTCCCTTCGTCTGTGGCGCCCGCGATCTCGGCGAGGCGCTCCGGCGAATCAATGAAGGTGCGGCAATGATCCGGACCAAAGGAGAGGCCGGTACCGGTAATGTAGTCGAAGCAGTCCGGCACATGCGCACGATCATGGGTGAGATACGGATGCTCCGAGGTCTTGACAGGCAGGAGATGGCAGACTATGCCCGCGAGATAGAAGCCCCCGCAGAACTGGTCTTCGAGTGCGCAGAACGCGGTCGGCTGCCGGTCGTGAACTTCTCGGCTGGTGGCATCGCAACCCCTTCAGATGCTGCCCTGATGATGCAGCTGGGTGCCGATGGCGTCTTTGTAGGTTCCGGGATCTTCAAGTCTTCAAGCCCCGAACGGATGGCCAAAGCAATCGTAGAAGCAGTCAACCATTTCGACGATCCAAACGTGATCGCCAAAGTCAGCAACGGTCTTGGCGACGCAATGCCCGGGCTCGATATCCACAAGCTCAGGGACGATGAGGTGCTCCAGACCCGTGGACGCTAAGATCGGTGTTCTGGCACTGCAGGGGAACGTGAGCGAACATATCGATGCGTTCCTGCTGGCACTCGAGCGGATGGGACACGGCCCCTCCTCGGAAGTATTTGAGGTCCGGAGCCCGGTGGAGCTGGCGGACTGCCACGCCCTTGCCATTCCCGGCGGGGAGTCCACGACCATCTCCCGGTTAATCGATAAGAATGGGCTCTATGAGCCGCTCCGCTCGTTCAAGGGTGGCATTTTTGCTACCTGTGCCGGTATGGTACTGATGGCAAAGGACGTGGATGATCCCCGGGTTCACCCGCTGGGGCTCATCGATATGGCCGTTGACCGGAACGCGTTTGGGAGGCAGCGGGAATCTTTCGAAGCCGATCTTGCGATCGAAGGCCTGCCGGGAGATCCTTTCCACGCAGTCTTCATCAGGGCGCCGGTTGTTACATCAACCGGAACCGATGTCAGTGTCCTTGCCCGTGTCGACCAGGGAATCGTTGCTCTCGAATATGGGAAGCACACAGCGTTCTCCTTCCACCCGGAACTGGGTGACGATACCCGGCTTCACGAACGATTCCTGACCCATCTGGGTATCACCGGGAACAGAAAATAATTCATGCATCTCAGGAACCGGTTTTCTTCTGGCAGGAATGAAGGCACTTCTGGTACATGAACACGTGTCACGGGCATAACTTTCATAACCAGAAAATGCCTGATTGGAAACGGTTTTTAACTCCGGGGTACCACTCACAAGAGAAGATCCAACCGGTGGTAAGGGAACCAGAGTTCATTTTCAAAAAGAATAAGATACCGGTCTGCCGTGGAAATTCATATACAGCCAAACGAAAAGTCCGGGATATTTATGAGTGCATCACCTGTTGTCGACAGCATCCTCTCCGCACGCTACCTCCGGAAAGGGGAACAGTCATTTGAGGACATCTGTCATCGTGTTGCATCAGCCCTTGCTGATGACCGGGAGGAAGAAGGCCGCTTTTTTGAGGCCATGCAGTCCCTGCGTTTCCTCCCCAACTCCCCGACCCTGATGAATGCAGGCACCGAACTGGGCCAGCTCTCTGCCTGTTTTACGCTGCCGGTCACGGATTCGATTGATGGCATTTTCGACGCCATGAAACAGGGGGCGATCATCCACAAGACCGGCGGGGGCACCGGGTATAATTTTTCTCACCTTCGCCCGGAGGGTTCACCCGTACAATCGACCGAGGGCGTTGCGTCGGGACCTGTCTCGTTCATGCGGGTCTTCAATGCCGCGACCGAGGTCATAAAGCAGGGTGGACGCCGTCGAGGGGCGAACATGGGAATCCTCAATGTCTGGCACCCCGACATCCTTCCGTTCATCACGGCAAAAACAAAGGAAGGTGAATTCTCCAACTTCAACATCTCCGTCATGGTCAATGACAAGTTCATGGACCTCGTCTCCCGCAAGCAGTTCGAGACCATCTGGATCATCCATCCACACACCGGGGAGAAGATCACGGTCGGCCAGATCTGGACCGGGATCGTTGAGGGGATCTGGAAGAACGGCGAGCCTGGGATCCTGTTCTTCGATGAGATCAACCGGAGGAACCCGACCCCGCAGCTTGGCGAGATCGATACTACCAACCCCTGCGGAGAACAGCCGCTCCTCCCGTACGAGAGCTGTGTGCTTGGCAGTATCAACCTCGCTGCCTGTATGGATCACGGGATCCTCGATGAGAGCAAACTCCGGGAGACTGCCCGCTTGGCCACCAGGTTCCTCGATCTTGTCATTGAACGCAATGTCTTCCCTATCCCGCAGATCGCAGAGGCCACACGGCGAACCCGGAAGATCGGTCTTGGTCTCATGGGAGTTCATGACGCCCTCCTTATGGCAGGCCTTGCTTACGACTCAGCAGCCGGCCGTGCCTGGTGCGAGCGGATCATGCAGATCGTAACCGCGACTGCGGTTGATGAATCACGGCAGCGGGCTGAAAAGGCAGGATCGTTCCCGGCATGGCAGGGAAGCATCTGGAAGGAGTTCCCGGTCAGGAACGCGGCCATGACCACGATCGCCCCGACCGGTACGATATCACTTCTTGCCGGGTGTTCGAGTGGGATCGAACCAGTCTTTTCGTTCGCTTACACAAGGAAGAACACGGTGGGCAAGACGTTCATTATCGTCAACCCGGTCTTCCAGGAGCGGCTGAAGAGCACCCTCGCCAGTACCGGTCTTGCAGGTGCGGAGCTCCAGAAGAAATGTGACGAGGTCCTTGCCCATGTCCACGAAACCGGATCCGTGCAGGATCTCCACTGGCTCCCACAGGAATTCCGGGCCCTCTTCAGGACCGCTCTCGACATCAGCTGGAAAGATCATATCCTGATGCAGGCAGCGTTCCAGAAGCATGTCCATGCGTCGATCAGCAAGACCGTCAACATGCCCTCTTTTGCAACAAAGGACGACTGTTCGGAAGCCCTCCTGATGGCATGGTCCCTGAAGCTCAAGGGCATCACCATCTACCGGACCGGAAGCAGGGAAGACGTGGTACTCTCCCTCAAGGAGGCGGCTCCTGCACCGGCATCCGGTCCGGCCGCGCTGCCAATCGCCATCCGTCACGTGCCTGAGAAGATTCCCTCGCTCTCGATCGACCGGCCCCGGGAACTCTCCGGCAGGACCTATCTCTGCCAGTCCGGATGCTGCCGGCTCTACGTGACCGTGAACCTCCACGAAGGAAAACCCATGGAAGTCTTCATCAGGACGGTGGGAAGCGGGGGCTGCGATGCCAACAGCAGCGCGCTGGGCCGTGCAATAAGCACCGGGCTCCAGAACGGTGTTCCCTACCAGAAGTTCGTCAAGCAGTTTGCAAAGGTCAACTGTATCTCCGCCATCAAGAATCCATCATCGGAAGGCCACTCCTGCGCTGATGTGGTAGGACGCTGTATCGAGCTATCGGCAAGGAACCAGAGTATCACAACCCTGAAAGACTGGGACATACGCGAAGTGGGAGTGAAGAATCCCTGTCCCGAGTGCAACGAGCCCCTGGAATTTGGCGAAGGCTGTAACAAGGGGATCTGCAAGAACTGCGGCTGGACCGGCTGCAGTTAAGCCAAACAAGCTCTCAAATGCCGGTGCCTGGTGAAATTCCAGGGCCTGTTACCCTTTAGCAGTGCAAAAAATATGAGCTAGGGGTGGGAGCTATGGTTCCGACTCTTCAAGAGTATTGTCGAGAGGGTAGAGCTGGAACTGGGCTGTCACATAGAGGTGCCGTTCATCCTCCGGATTGCCCCGGGTCGCCACAACGCTCCCGACAAAGATGGTATGATCGCCGGTCTCAAATTCACTGATCACCTGGCATTCGAATGCAACCGCAGCTCCGTCAATGGTTGGCGGCCTGACCTTCTCGGATTTTATGAAGCTAAGGCCGGACGTTTTTGTCTTGTCACTGTTCCTGCCTGTCGTTGTCCCACAGACCCATGCCCCTTTCTTCTGGTCGGGACCGGGATAGTTGATGACGAACTCCCGGTTCTTCCGTATCCCGGCATGAGAGTACCGGCTATGGTCGATAGAGATGAGCATGAGGAACGGCTCAAAGGATGTCCGCGTCACCCATGAGACCCCGAGGGCATTGGGCTTTCCCTGTTCATCCAGGCACGTAACCACCGTGTACACCATAGGCACAGAGCGGGCAAATGCATCATCCTGAGTGAGTGTCTTCATCATACCTGCCACGTCCGGATAGTAGTAGGATCAGGTATCGATAAGGGTTGCGGTAAGGTATTGACTGGTGCGGTTGTGAACTCAATCGGTTCATGTCTGTTTCTACACAGCACAAACCAGTTAAGATTAGGGAAACTGTTCTGGTGAACTGTCAGAACTGAAGAGGACTACCTGATGATGGGACACCCTTGATATATCCGGAGGAAAATGTCTTCAGCCAAGGGCAACCCACCGATATTCATCGTTTTTTCACCGGGGTAATCCGGAAAAAAGGGTCACAGAAGCGACCGGTTGCACGATCCTCGCCTGTCGCGATGGATAAACCAGCACCGGAAATGCCCCCCTTGGAACACCGCTAAAGAGAAATTATTTCTTCAATATTTATGCGTATTTTGATAATCCTAAATCGATTCGGGGACTTTTTCCCTGCATTGAACATATTTCCCACTACAGAGTGTTCACCGAACCCGGTGATATGAAAACGGAGCCAGATTCGGGCTTATTTTGACTACGCAAGGGGTAAAGTCAACCCATGGTGCGGAACCGGAGGATAGTATCCGCCTCAGGCAATAGCACCCCCACTCCGATCGTGCCGGCACAAAAAGGTGTTATCCGGGAGCGGGCATGACTCTCCGCGCCTGCATCCGTAGTGGAATTATGATGAACCAGGGTCCGTGACCCGCCCGGTGAACAGGATGGTGCCGGTATTGTTATCCCAGATCATGAAGACGAACGGGTGATCTGCCCGGAATACCGGGACCGGGTTTTCCTCCCTGACTGCCGCCAGGTTCATGACAACACCCGTTGCTGCCGCAGCTTCTGTGCCCTCTTCGTTCACATCAACGTATGCCTTGTGGATCACATCGCTGATAAGGAGATCCTGTTTCCCGTCCATGCCGGAGAAATCCGCAGATCCGGTAAAAGCGGTCGGCATCCCCATTGCTCCGAGAATTGTCGGAAGTGAGTATTGCGTCTCAAGCCGGAATTTCGGGAAGAATACGTTTACCCGCTGCACAGATACAGACTGCTCCAGGAGGGAGAAGTTGCCCGGGCTGAGATACTGCTCAGCGGCACTCAGGTTATCTCCTTTGGGAAGGAGGACGATCATGGACAGGCCCTCCCCACTGCTGTGAGCATAGGGCATCTCAAGCATCTGCACATCACCGTTCTCGGCATACGGATATCTTGCATCGTCATCCGTTCTCTGCATCATTTTGACGGTTGTTGTATCATTGGCAGACACTTGGAAACCGGCATCCTGCGTCATATTTGTATCGAACTGTTTTTCCCACGTACCTTTAAAGTAAACCGCGTTCGTTATCACGAGCCGTGTCAGGGAAGTGACAGACCCCGGCGGCAGGAGATCCTGTATTTTATCATTTGTCTTCTCACTAACCCAGTGGTTGATCGTGAGGCGGGAGTCGTCCGGCTGACCGGCAAAATCGAGATTGGTAACGTTGGCAGAATACCACTGTTCGGCAATGCCGGTGTAATCCGGCAGGAACGCAAACGTCTTCTCTGCCCAGAGGGCATTTGCCGTATTCAGGCTATACCCGGTATCCCCGTTGTTGATTACCCCGTTAATGGAAGCAAACTCCTGCCTCCGCCGGGTATCATCAACAGGGAAATGGAAGACCGACCGGATTTCATCGGCAGTAGGACCACGGGCTCCTTCATACGTGATAGCAAGGGCGGATGAGATGGAGTACGGGGAGAAGAAGATATTTCCCCCGGAGGCACCCGGCCCACCTGCCAGCTGCTGGTAGAGATCGGCTGAGAACTGGTTGTTTGCCTCACTCACACCGGTAGTATTTCCCGGCCCGGGGCCCGGCTCCCCCGGAGCAGAAGGTGTAATGACAGGTGACTGAGTAAGCGATGGTGAGATCATATCCCCGGTTTTTCCCGTGCCGGTGCATCCCGCCAGGATTGTCCCGAGAACCAGGAGGAGGGAGCAAACCAGTACTGCCAGTGCTGCGTCTCTCATGGGGAGAAATTGCCACCCGCTGATGTTAAATCTGGCGATAAATGCGGATTTTTTCGCAGTTATGGCGGCCCTGATTACATGCGATGCACATTACATCACCACCGCGTACAACAAATCTATAAACAACGACATCCACACTCACCGGTAGCATTGCCGGAACGGAGTGGATCACATATGGATAATGGGAAAAAATATCTTGCCAAGCTTCTGGGTACTTTTGTACTCGTCTTCATCGGTACAGGAAGTGCAGTTGTAGCGGGAACATATATCGGCTTTCTTGGGATAGCTCTTGCGTTTGGCCTATCCGTTCTTGTCATGGTCTATGCGATCGGGCCGATCTCCGGCTGTCATATAAATCCCGCCATCACCATTGCGATGCTGGCCAGCGGAAAAATATCTGCACGGGATGCCGCCATCTATATTATTGTCCAGTGTGCCGGCGCAGTTCTTGCCTCAGTGTTATTGTTATCGATTATGACCGGTCACCCGGGCTATGACCTTGCCACAAACGGACTTGGACAGAATGGGTACGGGGCTGCCTCACCGGGGAATTATTCCATGATCTCCGGTTTTATCGCTGAAGTGATCCTGACCTTTATCTTCCTGCTTGTGATCTTCGGGGCCACCAGCAGGAATGCCCCGGCCGGATTCGCAGGAATTCCGATCGGGCTGTCACTTGCAATAATCCATATGGTGGGCATCCCGATCACCGGTACTTCAGTAAATCCGGCTCGCAGCCTCGGGCCTGCACTCGTAGTGGGAGGAACAGCGCTTGCGCAGCTCTGGCTTTTCATCGTAGCTCCGATCATCGGGGCATTGATCGCTGCGGTAGTATGGAAATACCTGCTCGAGGGTACGGCCACCCCCTCGTAAAATACAAATCTGTTTTTTAAAAACTACCAGTCTTTCTTCATCGCCTCTGCCTTGAGACCCTTTGGCATCAGTTCGATAGCATAGCGCAGCGCGGTCCGGGGCATTGCTCTCTTATTCTTCATGACATAGGAGAAGACCTCATCCGTGTGCTTCCGGCTCTCCTCCTTGAGGAGCCACCCGTAACCTTTCTGCACCATATCGTCCCCGTCAGTCAGCAGCAGGTCTACAATTTCCAGGGCATCGGGAAGGAACTTCCCGTGTTTGGCCGGAACAATGAACGAGACCGCTGCTGCCCGCCGCATCCAGCGGTTCTGCGACTGCGTCCAGCGTTTCAGTTCCCCGGTATATTCCGGGTACTGTTCAATGAAGTCGCCCATGGTATGGTTGCAGAAGCCGTCACAGGACGCCCAGTTCGTGATGTACGTATTGATCCAGTTCCGGAACACCACGAGGTCTTCCCGCTCATACCTGTCTGATAGAGCATAGGCCCAGTTTGAGACGATGAACGACTCTTCCATGTAACCCGAACGGTAGAGTTCCTCGCAGAGCGCGAAGATCTTCTGTTTGTCCAGGATCCTGATCTCGCTCCAGTACTTTTTTGCAATCCTCATGACCGTTGCGGTCTTGATCCCGTAACAGGAAATTCCCTCCTTGAAGAACCGCTTCGAAGTCTTCTGGATCTCCGGATCTGCCTGATTTTTGAGTTCCTGACGGATCTGTTTGATGATCGGGTCCATGAAAACCGGTGGGGTTGGATCGGGGATAATGGAAGCGGCATGCGGGGAGTGAAGGTATATCCTGCCACATCCCCGGTGTTTTTCCGGTCAGTTATCTTTACCCTGCCGGGCGATGGTCTGCATGACGAGTTCGTGCCTGGCAAGCGTTGCTTCGAGCAGTTCATCATAGACCCCGGGAAGCCTGCTGCGCAGCACATTCACACCCTCCTCGGTGATTCCATCCTTTGTTGCCACCCGTCGTATTATATCATCAAAACCCGTCTCTTTTCCGGTAAGAAGCCATGCGGTCCCGATCAGCGTGTGCCGGACAAGGTACTCCGCCAGGGCCGGGGGTACCCCCTCCTTCCGTACAGCAGCAGCTGCATATTCCTGCATCATGGAGGCAAACAATGCCGGCGCACAGCTCGTGAGATCGGAATACACATCGATATGCCTCTCCTCAATTTCGACAGGTGTCCCGATTGCCGAGAAGAGCGAGAAGATCAGTTCCTTGTCACCTGGTGTTACCCGGCTGCCCCATGCCACCAGGGAGATCCCCGAGTGCTCTTCCGCTGTCACGCTGGGGATGATCCTGGCGCATCTCGTACCCGGTTCCGACCATGCGGTGAGGTCTTCGAGCGTCACGCAGGCAGCGATCGAGATAAGAAGGGTGTCATGAGAAAGCACGTCACGGATCTCTGCCAGCACACCATGCACATCGAGGGGCCTGACACAGACGAACAACACATCTGCACCCTGTGCCACATCCCGGCAGGAATCCTTTACCGTAATACCTGTTTCGGCGGCAAGGGCCCGTGCGGATGCCCCCGTCTTACTGCATGCTGCAATATCCTGCGGTACGGCAACATCTGTCCGGATAAAGTGCCTGATCATCATGCTGCCCATAGAACCCGTGCCAATGAACCCGTAACGTGTCATATCCTCTCAAATCTGGGAAGTACTGGAGAATAAAGGGTGGGATGCAACAGGGTGCCGGACAGGAAGAATGTTTGTTGATCTCTTCCAAACTGTGTACGTTCCGGTTCCTGATGGCCGTTATCACTTTTTCTTGGAACTTTTTGTCGGGCACCGGTCTGATGGATCATCCGTATCATCAATCCCGAGGTAGTGTGCCCCCCAGGTACACAGGGCCTGGAGGATAGGGATGAGGGTCCTGCCAAATTCCGTAATCGAATATTCCACCCGGGGCGGGACTTCGGGATAGACGGTCCGCGTAATCACCCCGTCTTGTTCGAGCTCGCGGAGCTGTTTTGTCAGCATCTTGGCATTGACTCCCGGTAATCCCTTCTGCAGCTCACCGAAACGCATAATGTTGTCACCGAGCGCCCAGAGAATGAGGGGTTTCCACTTGCCGCCGATCACGTCCAGTGCCGCCTCGACCGGGCAGTGATAAGTCTTGCCGTTTTTGGTATAGGTCATGGTTACTCCATTGAAAGTATGTTTCAGATTTACCTGTATTTCCTATATATTCAGTTAAGGCTTAACCTAATGGTTCAAAGTGCCCCAGAAGAATAACAGGTATTCATCCTGTTTACGGCATTCTGTCAGGAACCTTCGCACCTTTGCGGAGTGGAAAAAAATATGGAAAAGATACAGATCGGACAGAACTTTTTCATCCCGATGCCGGTTGTCCTTGTAGGGACACAGGTGAGTGGGAAGGCCAACTTCATGGCCGTAGGCTGGTGTGCCAGGGTGAACGGGAACCCGCCCATGATTGCCTGCGGGATTGCGAATAATCATTATACCCCAAAAGGGCTGACCACGACAAAGACGTTATCGGTGAATATCCCGTCATCGGATCTTCTTAAAAAGACCGATTACTGCGGCATTGTTTCCGGTGCGAAGACCGATAAATCGGAAGTCTTTGATGTTTTTTATGGATCGTTGAAAACGGTACCGATGATTAATGAATGCCCTGTTACCCTTGAATGCCGGCTTATCCTGGTGGTATCCCTCCCGACGCACGGCCTTTACATCGGAGAGATTGTGGGGGCATATGCCGATGGCAGGGTAATCAGTGACGGGAAACCGGACTTCCTTGCAATCGATCCCCTCTTCCTGACAATGCCGGACAACCGCTACTGGACTCTTGGAAAATATGCCGGTGAAGCATGGAGTGCCGGGAATAAATTCATACAGTAGTGACCCCGTCATGACAACGATACTCGTCAATCAGGATCTCTGCACCCGGTGCGAGATCTGTTCTATTGTCTGCCCGATGTCAATTGTTGACCCCGCTGATGAGAATACCCTTCCACGGGTCCGGGAAGCAAATGCCCCCACCTGCATCGGCTGCGGGCATTGTGAAGTCTCATGCCCGTCGCAGGCCCTTCTCCTGAATGTCCGCCCGAATGAGAAAGTGCTTCTACCAGCAGAAGCAGGCAACATCATGCCAGACGATATAGCATTCTACCTGAAGAAACGCAGGTCCGTGCGGCACTTTACGAAAGATGAAGTGCCAAAAGAGAAGATTATGGAGGTTCTGGAGATCGCCCGGTACGCAGCATCGGGTGGCAACGGACAACCCGTCGAATGGATTGTTGTCCACGACCCGGCAAAGGTGAAGAGGATCGCCGGGCTGACTATTGAGTGGATGAAGGCTCTCGTCAACACGGATCACCCAATGAGCATGTATGTACCGAGACTGCTTGGGGCCTGGGATGCCGGGTACGATGTTGCCTGCCGGGGTGCCCCACACCTGCTCGCTGCCCATATTCCCGGGGACAATCCCATTGCCCCTGTAGATGCTGTCATCGCCCTTACGCATTTCGATATCGCAGCCCCGGCCTTTGGCATTGGTACCTGCTGGGGTGGATTTGTTGCTGCGGCTGCCATGAATTATGCCCCGCTCCAGAAGGAGATTGGTATTCCCGCAGGACGGAAATCCGCGTACGCGATGATGTTCGGCTACCCGGAGTACAAAACATACGGGATCCCCCGGCGCAAACCCCTTAAGATCACATGGGAGTAACTCCACCAGAGACGACTGGAGAACACGACAATGAACGTTCTTGCAATTAACGGAAGCCCGCGAAAGAAGTGGAATGCCGCGACCCTGCTCCGGAATGCCCTTGACGGTGCCACATCAAAGGGAGCGGAGACGGAACTCGTCCACCTTTATGATCTCAATTTTAAAGGATGTACGAGCTGTTTTGCGTGTAAACTAAAAAACGGGAAGAGTTATGGAAAATGTGCAGTGCAGGACGATTTGACTCCCGTTCTTGAAAAAATAAAAGAAGTGGATGCCCTCATTCTCGGCTCACCGATCTATTTCGGTACGGTCACCGGGGAGATGCGGTGTTTTATGGAGCGGCTCCTCTTTCCGTACCTCGCGTACACCCGCCCCCCATCGTCAATATTTGAAAGAAAGATCCAGACCGCGTTCATATACACGATGAACGTCTCGGAACAACAAATGAGGGATTACCAGTTAACCGTGCATACCGGCCTGAATGAAAGTGTCCTTAACCGTACGTTCGGGCACGCTGAATCTCTCTTCTCCTTTGAGACTCTCCAGTTTGAGGACTACGATAAGGTGGTTTTCAGTTACTTCGATCCGGAAGAGCGCAAAGAACGGCGGAAGAAGGTTTTCCCGCATGACTGCAGGAAGGCGTTTGATCTGGGAGTGAGGTTGGGAAGATCCCGATGAACGATCATCTCCCGGAAGGCAGAATGTACCAGATATGCGCAGGTCACTGCTACCGCATAACGGTCGTCTTACCAAACCTGTAGTATATTCCTGTGAACATGCATGGCGGGATGTTGCAATAACCAGCGGGCCAAAACCAATAAACCTCCCCATTGAATGTAATGATAGAGAAATTTCATGAAACCCGAAGATGATCCCTGGCTCAAAGAAGCCCATGCCAATGCAGAACTTCTTGACCGGCAGATCAAGAAGTTAACCTCACTAACCGGCCCTATCAGGTCAGATCTTCCGGTTGTAACTAAATACCAGGACTTCTGGACACTGGCAAAATCTATCTCCACATTGTTCCGTGAGCGAAAGCCTCTTGCCCGGAATGACCGTGATCTGCTCTGGAAGCAGTTCAATGCTCTCTGCTGTGAAGTAAAGGAGCACCAGAAGACCGGGTACGGGACTCTTGAGACCCTGTCAAAGAATCACGCGGACGAGATCCAGAAACAGGTGGATCTGGCCCGGCTTCCTGCAGGCACTCCCATAGAAGACATCCATATGCTCCTTGAACGCGGGCATGCACTCAAAAACGCCGCGGATCTGCTGGCAAAATTCAAACACGAGATGATAGCAAAACATAAGAAAACCTGTTTTGAGCACATCCAGGAAGTACGGCGGACGCATGATGCGGCGTGGGCCCCTCTCACTCCGGAAAAGCCCCCGCAGAAGATGGCATTTGAGTTACGGGTCCGGAAGAATCTCGAGACCAATTACGAGCGATACAGGAAAGCATCAGCGGCTCTTGAAAACTTCCAGGCCGGAGCAGCTCAGTTGCGATCAATTATCGATGGCTGCGGAAACACTGGAGAAATTGCACAGGCAACTGCACGTTTAGCAGAAACACAGGCAAGGATCCGGGATATTGCTGCGGGTATGCGGAAACTGGAGATGTGGATCGAAGAGGACGAGCGGACATTAGGCGGGAAATAACTTCTCATATCCCACAAATACCGTGCATATTTATGCATCATGGATGACTGCAGATAGGACTCCTGCTCAAATCCTGTAAAAAGACTACCGTCCGATCCCGAGCCATTTACCTATCCGGCTCCATAATGATCGTTTGGGCCTCCTGCAGAAGGGAATTCCGTTTTTTTTCACGCGTGCCTCTTCGCATTCGTCACAGAGCTTGTGGCGGCTGCACGTGACGTTCGGGCAGGGGCAGTCTTCGCGTATTTTCGGGGGCATCCGTAGTAGTCCTTGAACGGCTGTTTTGCTTAATGCTTTCCCTCATCAGGGTTGGGAATGCTGTATTTCCTGTACTACCGGAGGGTACACGATGAGGGAAAACAACGTTCATCCCGTGAAAAACCTTATGGTTCACCGGTGAGCCCTGTATCCGGTATTTTTCCGGAGCGTGCCCCCACTCCTTCCGGCTGTTCTCCTGTCCCGTTTCAGGGTTCGTCACAGGCAAGGGAATATCTGGTACCAGATCCGAATGTGGTATACATACACGGAGATCTGATCATGGCTACTGATCCAGTCTGTCTGGCTATTGTTGATGAAGACGATGCAAAGTTCACGGCAGTGCATAAGAACCAGAAATATTATTTTTGCTGTAATTACTGCAAAAAACAGTTCGAGGAGAACCCAAAGCGATACACACGGATTTCAACTGATGTAAGTGTCGATCTCATGTCGTGCAAATAACATCTCCTCTGTTTTTACTGGTATTTTTACACGGATACCTTTTGACAAGGCTTCACTCCGGGTGCTGAAACACCGGGCCAGAAAACCAGTCGGTAACGGTTTTTCACCGGATTGGCATATCTTCGGCACTACCCGGCGTCCCAGAACCTGCAGTCGGGATACTGATGGAGTATTGCCAGGAGAAATTTACGATTTTTTGGCTCTGTTGAAACCCTAAGATACCGGCAGAGCTAAGAACAAGTTGCTCCCTGTAAAAGTTATGGCAAACCCAAACAAGGAGCACTACTTCTTCTCAGATCAGAAGTATATTTGTTTTCTGACATCGTGCCAGAATGCAGTTAGGCTGAGCGGAGTCCCAGAATACTCCTCACGTTTTTCGAGAAGGGATTACACTCAGCATCAATTACTCACATTACTCTTATTCAAAGAATATCTCGGTTCTCACTATCATGATTTCGTACAACTTGTCGAGATAATGGGCATAATCCAGGAACAATTGCAACTCGATGAGATCCCTCATTATTCCACACTCTGTAAATTTTCAAAACGAGTTCCCGCAACTGTCTTAAACCAGTTATTCCGAAAAGCGTGTTCGTTCATGACGGGATGGAAAAACGCCACGTCAGTAGTTGCAATTGATTCATCCGGTTTCACACCGGACTCTTCCAGTACCTATTACTCTGTCAGAACCGGGAAGACCCGTCACGACTATCTCAAAACGACAATCTCCGTAGATTCGGATCATATCTCCATTCTGGCATTTCACGTCACAAATAGTCGACGACACGATTCACAAATCGCTCCTATCGTACTTCGTGCATCAAATAGGGCCAAAAAATCAAGGTGTTATGTCATGGATAAGGGCTACGATTCTGAACGTATTCACCAGTTGATCCATGAGGATTTGGATTCTCAATCCATGATCCCTATCAGAAACTGGCATGCATCTTATGTCTCTGGAAAATATCGACAGATCATGGCCAGCTCGTTCGACGCAAAAACCTACGGCCATAGGAATATGGCCGAAACGGTTTTTTCGATCTTGAAACGACTCTTCGGGGAGACCATCTACTCTCGATCTTACCGACAGCAAGTTAAAGAAATTAAGTTGAAATGTATCATCTTCTCACTCGATCGTTTCCTCAAAAACCAGCGGGTGTTCAATGTGCTATGAGGATTTCAACAGAGCCGATTTTTTAGGAATGTAATCCATTCCTACCTGTGTTTTCCGCTGCATACTGCCAGGGACCAATGAGTATGCGACATGCTGGTGGAAATGCCTGGGAACGGTTCAACTGATCCAATGAACGTGAATCCCGACAGGAACAGGACCAAAAAGATGGTTAGATGAAGAGCGGCGCAAGCACGAGCGTCAGCGTTGCGAGGAGCTTGATGAGCACGTGGAGCGACGGGCCGGCGGTGTCCTTGAATGGGTCGCCAACTGTATCTCCGATAACCGCTGCCTTGTGGGCCTCGCTCTTCTTGCCGCCATGGACACCGGTCTCGATGTATTTCTTGGCATTGTCCCATGCACCGCCGCTGTTGTTGAGGATGAGTGCAAGGAGGATACCGGTGATGGTAGCAACCATGAGGAAGCCGGCGAGGGCTTCGTGCCTCATAGTGACACCGATGATGATCGGGAAGAGAATCACCAGGGCCCCGGGAAGGATCATGTTTTTCAGCGCACCCTGGGTTGTGATATCAATGACACGGGCATAGTCGGGCTTCTTGGTGCCTGCCATGATTGCAGGATCCTTGAATTGGATGCGGACTTCCTCGATAACATATTGTGCGGTCTTAGAGACTGCACGGATGGCGAGGCTTGCAAAGAGGAAGACGAGCATCGCGCCGATGAGTGCCCCGACAAAGACGTTTACGTTTGCCAGGTTGACAACATCGAATGCCTTGCCGGTGAGCTTTGCAATGTCGGCCATATATGCATTGAAGAGCAGGAATACCGCGAGGGATGCGCTGCCGATGGCATACCCTTTGGTAAGTGCCTTCGTGGTGTTGCCGGCTGCGTCGAGCTTGTCCATGCGGTGCCTGACCTCGTCAGGAGCCTGGCTCATCTCGACGATACCCCCGGCGTTGTCGGCAATTGGGCCGAAGGTGTCCATGGTCAGAACGTAGGCACAGACCATCAGCATGCCGATGGTTGCAACGGCAGTGCCGTAGAGGCCGCCTTGTGGGATACCGGTCATGGTTCCACACCAGTACGAGATGAGGAGGGAAACTCCGATAAGGATAGCCGGAACTGCTGTTGTCTCGAGACCGACCGAGAATCCCATGATGATGTTGGTTCCCGCGCCGGTATCAGAGGAATTGGCGATATCCTGCACCGGGCGGTAGTGGTGGTCGGTATAGTAGAGGGTGACCATGAGGAAGGCTACGGAAAGGGCAATACCCACGAAACCTGCAATGACGAAATACATCCAGCCGGGTGTTGCACCGAGGAGATAGTAGACCCCACCTGCGAGGAAGATTGCTGAGATGATGGCGGTGATATAGTATCCGCGGTTCATGGCGTCCATCGGGTCGGCACCATCGACACCCTTGACGGAAAGGATACCGATCATGCTCGCGAGGAGACCGAGCGAACACATGACGATCGGGAAAAGGATCCCGTTGACACCGAAGACGGGGAAGAGCGCGACACCGAGGATCATGGCACCGATGTTCTCGGCGGCAGTGGACTCGAAGAGGTCAGCACCACGGCCGGCGCAGTCGCCGACATTGTCACCGACGAGGTCTGCAATAGTGGCCGGGTTCCGGACATCGTCTTCTGGGATACCGGCCTCGACCTTGCCGACAATGTCTGCACCGACATCAGCGGCCTTAGTGTAGATACCGCCACCGAGCTGGGCAAAGAGTGCCACGAACGAGGCACCGAAGGCGAACCCGATGATGACGAACGGAGTGTGGGTCGGGTCTGCACCGAGAGCGATATATGTCAGCGAGACACCAAGGAGTGACATTGAGGTTATGATCAGGCCGGAGATGGCCCCGCCGCGGAACGAGAAGTCGAGTGCCTTCCCATCGCTGGTCTGGGCTGCTGCTGCCGTGCGGATGTTTGTCCTTACAGCAATCCACATGGCAACGACACCGGCAACGGCACTGCAGGTTGCACCGACAACAAAAGCAGCTGCAGTAGCGAGTGCAATCGCCTGTTGTCCGGTGAGATAATAAATAGCAAAGATCACCACTGCAGTTACAACGGCAAGCATGGCGATAGTCGAGTACTGACGCTTGATGAATGCTTCCGCACCCACCCGGATCGCATCGGCGACCTCGCGCATCTTTGGCGTTCCCTCATCCTGTGAGAGGAGGTTACGCGTAAGGAACGCAGCGAGGCCCAGTGCGATGATACATATCGCAATTACGACGAGTAATACAAAGTCGATCATTCCATGACCTCCCTGCTGTGCCGGAAGGATTCCTGTAACCGGATGGACGGGGCGTACAGACCGTACGAAGCCGTTCCGCGGGAAGTGGATCCGTTTGACACATCAGGTATGATAGATTGGCATAGGCAGGTACCTGCCAGACGGGAACCAAAGGATGGCGCTCATGGCTCCGGGGATTCCGTGCACACGTACATAACCCATCCTAAGAGATCAATAGTGCATTCTTGAAACATTAAACTTTTACTTTCAATGCGCTCTCCTGAACCACTATATAATACTGGAAATTAATCCTCCCTTCGGGAAAATACCTATAATTCGGGGTACAGAATCTTATACTCGAAACCCGTTATAACACAAGTTCCCAGTATTTTCCCCCCTCTTGGAAACAGGCTGATCTGTCTGATGAAGAATCGTGCACAATTCAATATGATTAATAATGAAAAATTCCCATATTCCAAGAGGGAGGGTATCTGGTGCAATTCGTACAGCTGTTAATATTTCTGATCCTGTTTCCGCTCGTAACCGCTCTGTTCCTGCTTGTTGCAAAGAAAGAGATTGAGCGCACGTGGATTGTGAAACTGTCTGCAGTGGCCATCGCACTGGTCACGATCTGGCTTCTTATCACCACGTTTGACAAGGGGGAGCTCTATTCGCCTGCTATTCCCGCCGAACCGATTGGACTCGTCATGTTCATCCTTGAGATGCTGATCGCGGTCTTCATTCTCTACCTTGGTATCCGGCACCGGAAATACCACGTGATCGCACTCATCCTCGTACAGTCCGTGATGATGATCTTCTTTGAGCTGACATACGCCCACTCCACCGCCGTTACTTCAAACCTGTTCGTGGACGAGTTCTCCAATATCCTTGCACTGATCATTGGCATTATCGGCAGCCTCATCTGCGTGTACTCGCTCGGCTACATGAAGCACTTCCACGAGCACCATGCGGCCATTCCTGACAAGCGCAACATCTTCTTCTTTGTGATGTTTGTCTTCATCTCCGCGATGTTCGGTCTCGTCTTTGCCAATAATCTCCTCTGGGTCTACTTCTTCTGGGAAGTTACCACTCTCTGCTCATTCCTTCTCATCGGATATACGAAGACCGAGGAAGCAACAAACAATGCCTTTGATGCCCTCTGGATGAATCTGCTGGGCGGAATTGCCTTTGCCGGTGCGATCCTCTGGCTCGGTATGGCAGGCAACAGTGTTATGGGCCTTGACCAGCTTCTGGTCTCCGGCAAGGCGATTGCACTTATCCCCGCAGCGTTGATTGGGTTTGCAGGGCTGGTGAAAGCAGCGCAGATGCCCTTCTCATCCTGGCTTGTCGGGGCAATGGTCGCCCCCACACCGGTCTCGGCACTCCTCCACTCCAGCACGATGGTGAAGGCCGGCGTTTACATCCTTGTCCGGCTGGCACCCATATTCCACGGCACAGTCACCGGTTACGTTCTCGCCCTCGTCGGGGCATTTACCTTCCTGATCGCATCGGGTATTGCAATCTCGCAGAGCAATGCGAAACGTGTCCTTGCATATTCAACGATCGCCAATCTCGGCCTGATCACGGCCTGTGCCGGTATCGGCACCTACGAATCGATCTGGGCGGCAATTCTCCTGATCGTCTTCCACGCGATCTCAAAGTCCCTCCTCTTCCTTGCCACAGGAACGGTAGAACACCGGCTCAGGAGCCGCGAGATCGATGACATGAGCGGCCTGATCGTGCGGATGCCAAGGATCGCGGCGATGATGGTGATCGGGATCGCCGGCATGTTCCTTGCCCCGTTCGGTATGCTGATCTCGAAGTGGGCGGCGATCCGGGCGTTCATTGATGCACCTTTCGGTTTCCTGTTCGTGATCATCCTTGTGTTCGGCAGCGCGATGACCGTCTTCTTCTGGGCGAAGTGGATGGGCAAGATCCTGACGGTCACACCCGACAGCAGGCGAATTGAGGGGGAGGTGGACCGAAGCGAGTGGACAGCTCTCCTCTCATTGGCCGGCCTCTCGTTCATTACCACGATCGTCTTCCCTCTGCTATCGGTAAAACTTCTTGAACCGTTCCTGATGGAGAATTACGGACAGGTAGCCCAGCTCTCTCAGGACAATATCATCATCATGATCCTGATGCTCTTCCTGATCCTGATGCTGCCGCTGTCAATCCTTCTTCCCCACCGGCAGCACCGGCATCTCTCGCCCTATATGGGTGGCAGGACCACCACGCAGGATCTGCGGTTCTCCGGGTCACTCGGGGTTCAGAAGAAGGCCACCCTCTCCAATTACTATCTCACCCGGTATTTTGGTGAAGCGAGGCTCCGACCCATCGGGGTCTGGCTCTGCTCGGCCCTGATCGGTATCATGCTTCTGGCAACGGTCCTCAGAGGGGTGATCGTGTGATTAACATTGTCTGGGGTCTGGTGTTTGTCCTTGTTGCACCGGTTCTTGGCGGTCTCATCGCCGGTATCGACCGGAAGATCACCGCCCGCATGCAGGGCCGGGTAGGGCCATCCATTTTCCAGTCGTTCTGGGATGTGGCAAAGCTCTTCGAGAAGGAGAATGCCGTCGTGAACGAGACGCAGATCTTCTATGCGATCTGCTACGTGATCTTCATGGCGTTCACGGGATCTCTCTTCTTTGCTGGCGGAGATCTCCTGCTCGTCATTTTCGCCCTCACGATTGCCCAGATATTCCTTGTACTCGGGGCATTTGCGGCGAACTCTCCCTACAGTTATATCGGGGCAGAACGGGAGCTCCTCCAGATCATGGCGTATGAACCTATGGTGATCCTCACCGCGGTCGGCATGTACGTAGTAACGAAGAGCTTCAATGTGAGCGATATCGCTGCCACAACCACACCGGTCATTCTCTTCATTCCGGGGCTCTTCCTCGGCTTCATTTACGTTCTCACCATCAAGCTCCGGAAGTCCCCGTTCGATATTTCCACATCTCACCATGCCCACCAGGAGATCGTCAAGGGTGTGACAACGGAATTCTCCGGCCCCTCGCTTGGATGGATCGAGATCACGCACTGGTACGAGACGGTCTTTTTGCTGGGCTTCGTCTGGCTCTTCTTTGGCTTTAACCCGATCGTTGCCGTTGTCGCGGTTATCGTAGTCTACCTTCTCGAGATCCTCATCGATAACACGAACGCCCGCGTAAAGTGGCAGCTTGCCGTCAAGAGCTCATGGGCAATCGCAGCCATCATGGGTATCGTCAACCTTGCGGCCCTCTACATTCTGAACGGAGGCATATCATGACTTACCTTGCAAAATCACCCTGGATCATCCACTACGATGCATCCAGCTGCAATGGTTGCGATATCGAGGTGCTGGCCTGCCTTACCCCAATGTACGATGTGGAGCGGTTCGGTATCATCAACACCGGCAACCCGAAACATGCCGATATATTTGTCGTAACCGGCTCGATCAACGAGCAGAACCGGGAAATTGTGCAGAACATCTTCGACCAGATGCCTCGCCCGAACGTGATCGTCGCGGTAGGCATCTGTGCCTGCTCGGGAGGCGTCTTCCGGGAGTGCTACAACGTGGCTGGGGGGATTGACAAGGTGATCCCGGTAGACGTGTACGTTCCCGGCTGTGCGGCTCGCCCGGAGTCGATCATTGACGGGATCGTAACCGCGCTTGGAATTCTAGAAGAAAAACGGACGAAGATGGTGCTCGATGCCGATGCAAAGGCAGAGCACCGGCATGCGGGGCTCCGTCCAGAACATATCTCACAGACCCGAGGTGCACAATAATGGCAGGTATGGCAGCACAAGTAATCATCCCGATCAGTGTCGGGGATGTAGTGGCAAAGGCCGCAGATGCAAAGAAAGATGGCCACCGGCTCGTCCAGATTGGGTGCACGAAGATCGGGGATGATTTCGAGATTATTTACGTGTATGACAGGGACTACCAGCTGCTGAACTACCGGATCACCGTGAAACACGATGAGACGATCCCGAGTATCAGCGGGGTATACTGGGGGGCGTTCGTCTACGAGAACGAGATCCACGATCTCTACGGGCTCCATGTCAGCGGAATCAACATCGATTTCAAGGGAACGTTCTATAAGACGGCGATCAAACATCCGTTTTCCGTGACCATAACAAAGGAGGACGACGCATGTCAAAACAGATAATCGTACCGTTTGGTCCGCAGCACCCGGTCCTGCCTGAGCCGATCCATCTCGACCTTGTTCTTGAGGATGAGACAGTTGTCGATGTGATCCCCACGATCGGCTACGTGCACCGCGGGCTCGAAAAGCTCGTGGAGAAGAGGGAATATCCTGAGTATGTTTTCATCGCCGAACGGATCTGCGGTATCTGTAGTTACATCCACAGCCAGACCTATGTGCAGGGCATAGAGGCGATCATGGGGATCGAGGTGCCAGAGCGGACCCAGTACCTCAGGACAATCTGGTCTGAGTACTCGAGGCTGCACTCGCATCTTCTCTGGCTTGGGCTCTTTGCGGACAGCATGGGCTTCGAGAGCGTCTTCATGAACGCATGGCGCCTGCGCGAGCATATTCTCGACGATCTTGAGGCAACCACGGGAGGCCGGGTGATCCAGGGGGTCAATAAGGTGGGCGGCGTCCGCAAGGACATCACTCCGGAGAAACTTGACGAGATGGTGAAAGGACTCAAAGGCATGGAGCGGGAACTCCACGATCTCACGAATGTCTTCCTCCACGACAAGTCGGTCGGGCACCGTCTGAAGGGAATCGGCGTGCTCGGGAAAGAGGACGCCTACGAGCTCGGTGCTGTTGGTCCCACAGCCCGTGGCAGCGGGCTCGCCATCGATATCCGGGAAACCGGCTATGCGGCGTTCGGCAGAATCAACTTTAAACCGGTTGTCGAACATGATGGCGACTGTTATGCACGCTGCGCAGTCCGGGCAAGGGAGATGTTCACGTCGATAGACATTATCGATCAGTGCATAAAGAAGATTCCCGACGGTCCTGTTGACGTGAAAGTAACCGGTGCGCCCGATGGGGAATACTTCTCCCGAGCTGAGCAGCCCCGTGGTGAAGTGATTCACTACATCAAGGGTAACGGGAAGAAAAATCTCGTGCGGCACCGGGTAAGGACTCCGACGTTCACGAACATCCCCCCCCTCGTAAAGCTCCTCAAAGGCTGCGAACTTGCGGACGTCCCGGTGATCGTCCTGACCATAGACCCCTGTATCGGCTGTGCGGAGCGGTGAGAACGATGACCTTTTTCCAGATGACTAAGACCATTATAAAAAATCTGTTTTCCCGCCCGGCAACGCTTATGTACCCGGCAAAACCGGCCAAGAAGACACCCCTAACCCGGGGACACGTCTCTCTCAATCCGGCAGGGTGCATCACCTGCCGATCCTGCCAGCGGAAATGCCCGACGGGAGCGATATGCGTGGAGGTGAAGGAGAAGACATGGCAGATTGACAACATGCGCTGCGTTGTCTGCGCTGCGTGCGTAGATGTCTGCCCGACGAAATGCCTCACTATGGAGACCCAGTACCGCCCGGCCATGACCGCACGTGGCGGAATGGAGAAATTTACAGTTGCCGGCCCGAAGAAGAAGGAACCGGCAGCAACGGATGGGGTAAAACCTGCACCTGCCAAGAAGGAGTAAAGAACACGAATACTAGTGGGGACAGCGCCAGTCCCTGCCTCACCGCCACGAACTCTTGCGATAGTGCTGTCCTATCTTTTCTGATATTCTTGCTGCCCACAGCGTGGCGCGGGGGCATGTGCCGGAACTCCAACACTCCCGAAGCGGCTCTGCCGTCGCATTCATCACCGGTTCACGCGAAACTGAACGTCTCCGGTACAAGTGTCTGTAAATCCACGGTCACTGCAAGTGCCGGAGTCGGGTTCACGTTCATCTGCTTCTGGAACTTGGTCTGGGACTGCCAGGTCCCGGCATTGATCCCGAGCACGCCCCGGTAGGTTGTGATGCCCTTGACATGGACATGGCCGGTGTGCAGGATCTCGGGCAGGGGATCGATGATCAGCCGGTCGGTCTTGCTGGCAGCGATCGGAGTCCTGCGGCCGTACGCGGGCGCGAGATGGCGGCGCTGGAGCATCTCCTCCATCATCAGCCCGCTGTTCTCATAGGATGCCCCCGGGATCAGGCCGATCATGTCATCAATGGATCGGCCATGGTACATCAGCACCCGGACACCCTGCAGGCGTACGAGTGCCGGGTTCTCAACGAGCACGCAGTTCGAAGGAAACTTTCTCGTGAACTGCTCGGGAAGCACCGGCTGAGGCTCTGCCCCCCGCACTACATCGTGGTTACCGGGCGCGACGATGATCTTCATGCGGGAGGGGAGATCCCGCATCATCGTGGCAAATGCATCGTACTGCTCGTAGATGTTCCGGATGGTCAGCTCCGTCTCCTGACCCGGGTAGATCCCGATCCCGTCAACGAGATCACCAGCGATGAGGAGGTAGGAGTAATCGGAGTCCGAGAGCCAGTCCGCGAACTTGTTCCAGCAGGGTTCAAGGAATGTATCGCTGCCAACATGGACGTCGGAGATGAACACGGCTTTTCCCGGTTGTTCGCTTCTGAACGGAGCGTTGTCGATCCGGATATCGGGGCGGTAGAGGAGTTCGGCAAAGAAGAGCTTGCCATCGCTTGAGAGTTTCCCCTTGATCCCGATTACCTCGTCGGGGATGATCCGCTCGGCATCGGCAAAGACCGGCCGATCCTTGCGGAAGAGTACCGCAATAGTGCCAGAGGAATCCTCGATCTCGGCAATACGGTGGCCGTTTGTCGTGGTCTTTACCTCCACGACCATCCCGATGACCGTGCACTCCTCCTGGCGGTAGCGGGTGTTCCTGATCAGCCCTTCGATCGGCATCGAACCGGCCCTGCTACGGATCATTCCGCCAAGACGGGCGTAGCGATCCCGGAAATAGTGAAGGTAATCGCTGGTCCCGTTTACCGCGCCTGATGTACCTGCGGAACCCGCGACAACCTCGACCTCGGGGTCAACGAGGAACCGGGTCCCGTCCCGGGTAGGCCGGATACCCGGGATATGTTTTGCAGAGACGACGATGGCATCCTTTGGTACCGATGCGATGATGCGCTCGATCAGGTCCGGTTCATTGTTTTCCAGGATATAGCGGACCACTTCTGGGTGGACCATCAGTTTGGTATCGAGGAACCGGTGGGTGATCTCCTGCGCATCCAGCATACCAGATCATGGGCGGCCGTTAAAATATATCCTGCCCTCCCTGCATGCGCTTATCCCGAAAGGGTGGTTTGGCGTGCGGGTTGATATTGCAGTGCGGTGATACCTGTATTGAATCACCCGGACGGATTACGTGCAATGTACGAGATTGCTTCTACGCTGGTACTGGGATTTCTTATCGGGCTGACCGGGGCGCTTGCGCCCGGCCCCACGCTGGTCGCCACGATCAACGCTGCCCTTGCCGGGAACTGGACCGCGGGCCTGAAGATCTCCCTTGGGCATATGGTCGCGGAATTCGGTATCTTCCTTCTGATCATCCTCGGCATTGCAAGTATCGCAGGCCCGTATACCACAATTATTGCCGCAGTCGGTGGGATTGCACTTGTTATCTTCGGCATCATGACCCTCATGGGAAGCAAGACGGCAACACTTGGTACCACGCCCACGCGTGCTGTGGACAGCCCCTGTATGGCCGGGCTCCTGACCAGTGCGGCAAACCCCTACTTCTGGATCTGGTGGCTGTCTGTCGGGAGCGCTCTCGTGATAAAAACTCTCCAGGGGGGTCTCCTCCTCGCAGCCATCTTCATGATCGGCCACTGGTGCGCTGACACCGGGTGGTTCACGTTCGTATCCACGGCAGTCTCTCGGGGAAAGACGGTCCTTCCCGATACGACCTATCACCGGATCATGGCGGCGTGCGGTATCTTCTTCCTCCTCTTTGGCCTCTATTATTTCACGGGAGTCTTTGTCACCCGGTGATACATACGGTCATGGAGCCGTCCTGATTCTCCTGTCCGCAGAGCCCGTGCCGCACGTTCCGTATGGTTAATGTAGAGTGGGTTTAACACTATACAGACATCTGTTCAGGTTTACCCATGGCAGGCAAGGAAAATCCCCGGGATATCCGCACGCTGATCGCTCAGTTCAGGACCAGTGATAACTGGATGGTAGGGATAGCCCGCGACCTCCTGTGGGTTGCCGGTGTTGTCGGCACCATTGCCCTTATCCTCTTCCTTGTCTGCGGTACGTGGCCTGCTGTAGTCACAATCGAGTCAGGAAGTATGACTCCCAACATGAACATCGGCGATCTCGTGGTTGTGGTCCAGAAAGACCGGTACGGGGAGTTTATGACTTGGGAGCAGGGGAAACAAGCGAACGTCACCAGATTCAATGGCTATGGCGATGTGATCATCTACAAGCCCAACGGGATGACTTCGGTCCATCCGATCATCCACCGGGTCGTCGCATATGCAACGACAACCACCCCCTTGACAGAGATCCGTGGCGAGCAGCTCAAGGAGAATTATACCGTTGCTCATGACGGATATATCACATGGGGTGACAACAATCCCATCCCCGACCAGTTCGCCTCCTACGAGGGTATCGGAACACCGGAACCGGTGAAGGACGGATGGATCGTGGGAAAGGCACTCTTCACTATCCCGCTTGTCGGGTACCTCCCTCTCCATATCGTAGAGGTGGTCATCATCGTTGCCGTGATCCTGATCCTCCATGAATTCTACCTGCAGTCCCGCGAGAACGAGCGAACGGGTGAAGCGGAAAGCAGGCAGAAGAAGGCCGGAAAGAAGAATTAAAGAAAATCCCAGTGAAACCGCAGGCCCGCGACATACGATTTGGATACAGGAACGATGCAGGAACACTGGCTATGACCACGATACCGGAACTTCTCGCAGACACACTCGCCGGCCACCGGCTTACGGAGGGTGAGGCAGCGCTCCTGCTCAAGGCTAGGGGCCGCGATGTCTGGGCCATCACCACGGCAGCCGACGAGATGCGGGAGCTCCGGGCGGGAGATATCGTCACCTTTGTCCGGAACCAGAACCTGCACGTAACCAATATCTGCAAGAACCTCTGCGGGTTCTGCGGCTTTGGCAGGAAGACGACTGATCCCGGGGCATACTGTCATGACAAGGATGGGATCCAGGCACAGGCCCGGCTCGCGTATGAGCGGAACGTAACTGAGATCTGCCTCCTTTCCGGAGTTCACCCCGAATTCACGCTTGATACCTTCATTGACCTGCTCCACTGGGTGCACGAGGCAGCCCCTGGTGTCCACATCCACGCATTCAGTCCCGATGAGGTGGCCTTTGCGGCAAAGAAACTGCACTCCCCCACAACCGACGTGCTGATCTCCCTGAAAGAGGAAGGGCTCGGGACCATCCAGGGCACGGCGGCCGAGATCCTTGTCGATTCAGTCAGGGAGGTAATTTGTCCAAATAAGGTGCCTGCTGCTGACTGGGTCCGGATCATCAGGGAAGCGCACGTGATGGGCCTGCGATCCACGGCTACCATCATGTACGGCTCATACGAATCACCGGCTGACCAGGCCGAGCACCTCGGTCTCCTGAGGGCCATTCAGGACGGGACGCATGGGTTCACCGAGCTCGTAACCCTTCCCTTTGTCCATACTAATACTCCACTCTTCCAGCAGGGCATCGCCCGGGCCGGGCCCACAGGCCGCGAAGATCTCATGATGATCGCGGTGTCCCGGCTATTCCTTGACAACTTTGATAATATCCAGGTAGCGTGGGGAAAGGTCGGGTTGAAGATGACCCAGCTGGCCCTTCTGTCAGGGGCCAACGATCTTGCAGGCACCATGTTCACGGACGATGTAACGGGCGATGCCGGCGCTGCGGGTTCTGATTACCTCGATCCAAATGATATGGAGCGGCTCGTCATTGATCTCGGGCGGACGCTCCGGCAGCGGACTACGCTCTACGAATTGGTGTAGACCCGTGGGAGATCTCGTAAACTGTTGCGAGAAACAGGTTTAAAAAAGATCAGAGCAGTTCCAGGGCCTGACGGCCGGTCATGCCATTCTTGATCCCGCGTCCCATGGCTGAGCGGTTCGCTTCTTTTACGATTCCCATGAGGATATCATTTGTATTTACGATGGAGGGCCCGAGTGCCGGCCGCACCTTCACGGCCGGGTAACTGAATGAATCGAGGGCAGCCACATCGAACGCTCCGCACCCCACCATCCCGACATCGGTCCTGACAGCGACAAGGTTGGCCGGGCCAAGAGGGATGACAAATCCGACCGCTTTCTTGCTGCTCAGCTGAATATCTACCTGATGCATAGCTCCCACAGATATGGTTGGTGCACGGGATAATAATCCTGCGGCATGCAAATGCCCCCGGGTACAATGTTCGATAGCTTTACCACATCTGCGGGGCTACACTGCGTAAGAGATACAAGGAGACTGTGATGGACCGGGCGATAAGGCAGATTCTGGACGATGCGAGGGCTGGCCACCGGTTGGAGGGAGAGGATGCACGGACTCTCTTCTCGACCCGGGACCGGGAGGTCTGGGCCATTGCTGCCGCTGCTGATGAGATACGGGAGATGCGTGCAGGAAATGATGTGACCTGGGTCCGGAACCAGAACATCAACGTCACCAACCTCTGCGTGAATGCCTGCGGTTTCTGTGGGTACTCAAAGAAACCGGGGGATGAGGGAATCTATTTTCACGACAGGGCGGAGATTCAGAAGAAGGCGCGGATGGCAAAGGAGCGACAGGTTACGGAGATCTGCACCGTGAGCGGCCTCCACCCGGACTTCACAGCGCAATCTTATATTGATGTGTACCGCTGGATCCGCGAGGCGGCCCCGGGAGTGCACCTCCATGCCAGCAACCCGATGGAAGTGGCCTACGCTGCCCGGAAGAGCGGGGTGACGACAGGGAACGTGATAGCGGCAATGAAGGATGCAGGGCTCAACTCGATGTGCGGGACTGCTGCCGAAATCCTCGTGGATTCCGTCAGGGACCGGATCTGCCGCGAGAAGATCCCGACGAAAGAGTGGATCCGCATCATCCGCGAGGCTCACGGGATGGGAATTAAAACGACGGCAACCATCATGTACGGGCACTGCGAGTCCGATGCGGACATCGTAGAGCACCTCGCAATCCTGCGGAAGATTCAGGATGACACGCACGGCTTTACCGAGTTCGTCCCGCTCTCCTTCGTCCACATGAACACCCCGATCTTCCGGCAGGGCAGGTCACGGGCGGGGGCTACCGGCAGGCAGGATCTCCTGATGGTCGCCGTGGCCCGGCTCTTCCTTGATAACTTCAGGAACATCCAGGTTAGCTGGGTTAAGGAAGGGATCAAGATGGCCCAGCTTGGCCTGATCGCCGGGGCCAACGATCTCGGGGGAACGATGTTCGAGGAGAGCATCTCCAAGGGTGCAGGAGCTACGAATACCGACTACTTGGATCCAGCCGAAATGCAGCGGGTGGCAGAGGATGTGGGCAGGCCCCTGCGCAGGCGCACGACGCTTTACGATTTTGTGTAAGGAATGTGAGTGTGACTCCGGTGAGGAGAAGAGAACGGGAGATCACGGGCCGGGAAGAGATGGAGGCGATACTGGAGGAGGCACCGGTCTGCCGGCTGGCGATGACTGACGGCAAAAAGCCTTACGTTGTCCCGGTCTGTTTCGGTTATGCGGACAACGCGATCTACTTCCACTCTGCACGGGAGGGGAAAAAGATCGATATACTCTCACAGTACCCTTGCTGCTGTGTCGAGGTTGACATCTCCAGCGGCCCAATTCCGGATAAAAATCCATGCGGTTGGGAATTCCGGTATAAAAGCGTTATCTGCACCGGAACTGCACGCGTGCTGTCCGATCCTGATGAAAAGAGCCATGCGTTGAACTGTATCATCCGGCATTATGGTGAGAACGACCATCAGTTCACGGAGAATGAACTGGAGCGAGTCTGTATAGTAAAAATAGTAATCGGGGAGATGACCGGGAAGAAACACGGGTTCTGACGGGTACTGAACTCCGGCGATTTTTTAGTCTTGGCGGGGCTTGAGGAGCCTTACGATGCGGTCTCCGGTTTTCCTCGCTCGCTTCATTGCCTCTTCGTCATTAAGTACATCCCCTTCATGATATCCGGTCCCTTTCACCGACCCGAGAGACGAAAACTCGTGGGTGGAGAGGAATCCTTCTATCGTCTGGACGGTCCTGCTCGCCCCCTTGTTCGCGTGCACGGCCACTGCCACGCCTTTCTTTCCTGCCAGTTTCCGGTCATGGTAGAGAGAGTATGTGCGGTCGATGAAGTTCTTGAGATGGCCGCTGACATCATAATAGTAGGTCGGCGACCCGATTACAAGCACATCGCAGTCCATGACTTTCTGCACGATCTCGTTCCAATCGTCGTTCTCGATGACGCACCACTTCTTCGCCCTGCATTTCTCGCAGCCAAGGCAGGGATGGATCTTCATGCCTGCGAGAGAGACGAACTCGGTCCTGACGCCTCCCTCCTCGCAGCGCTGGAGAATTTCCCGGACGAGAATCGCCGTGTTCCCGTTTTTCCGCAGGCTTCCCGACAGTCCCAGGACTTTCATAGGTTACCCTTACTCCTCTCTTGGTTCATGATGGTTTTGGTGATGGGGACAAGACCGAAACCCTGGAATGCGGATAGGATCTCTTTTTTGGGATCCCGCGCCCGGGTGAGGAGGTGCGACGGGCATGTGCAGTCGCTGCACCCGAAGCCGGGGATGCCCGGCTCCCCAAGGGCCCGGGCGAGCCCGCACTCGAACCTATCCCCCGTCACGGCATGGACAGTGTACCGGAGCGTGAAGCTGCTGTTTGTGGATAGGTAATCGACATGCCACTTAGGTGTCCTGTCCTTCGTCCGCGAGAGGGCAATATGACGGAAGAGCCGGGCAAGCCCCCCGCTCCCGAGTGCCGAGCCGATGTAGATGTGCCAGCCGGCAGGGAACGGGACCGGGCCGAGGGCACCGATCCTGACAGTACAGGCCGGGTTCTCAAAAATGAGGCAGTATATTCCTTTATCCATACCCGCTCTTCATCAGGCCCCGTGCAGCGGCAATGCACCGGTTCCCTCCCTCATCCGTCGGTTCGCCGTGGCCTGCGTACAATCCCTCCACTTCAAGCACCGAGAGCCGGTCGAGCGACCGGGCCAGCTCGGTCCTGCTGCCGCCGGGGAAGTCGTACCTGCCGAAGTACCCGTCAGCAAAGACCGTGTCACCGGAGATGAGAATATGGTCGGCTTCCGACCAGAGGCAGATGCTGCCCTGAGTGTGGCCAGGTGTGTGGATAACCACGAGATCCCCCACGGTGTCACCGTCTGCGAGCTTGATATCCGGCAGGATGCCGGGCGACCGGGCTCCGAAATGCATGGAAAGACTACGGGCATCCTCGACAAGACCCGCAGCATCGTTCGGATGGATGGCAACCTTCGCTTTGCACATATGCGCTATCTCTTTTACCCGGGCGATGTGATCGAAATGGCAGTGCGACAGGACGATCGTCTCGATCTGCTCCTTGTAGGGAGCGACAGCCATTGGCATCACTCCCGCATCCACGAGCACGCTTCCGTAGATGTATGCGTTGGCATAGACCGACTCTCCGGCAATCCACCTGACCTGCATGCACAATAATAAGGACTCCCGGCAGATGTTTCTTATGGATTTGCTGATCCGCAGGTGCCATAAACGTCTTCCAAAAGAACTGGAGGCAGTGGCACGGGCGGAAGGAATGGAACCCGCACGGCTTGCCCGGGGTATCGCGGGCGGACGGATCGTGATCCCAAAGAACCCGGGCCGGAAGCACCATACCTGCGCTATCGGCGAAGGATGTACGGTCAAGATCAATATCAATATCGGGACCTCTGGCTCCCGCTGCGACCCGGCACTCGAGATGAAGAAGGCCCATGCGGCGCTCGACAACGGCGCCGATGCACTGATGGATCTCTCTACGGGAGGCGACCTTGTGGCGATCCGGAAGAAGATCTTGAAACTCGACACCACGGTCGGCACGGTACCCGTATACGAAGCGGTCCGGAGGGCGGGCAATGCCGGTGACGTCACCGCCGACCTGCTCTTCAGGGTGATCCGGGAGCACTGCAAACAGGGCGTGGACTTCCTCACACTCCACTGCGGTGTGAACCGGCAGGCACTCGATGCCCTTAAAGCTGACCCGCGACTGATGGGGGTCGTCAGCAGGGGAGGGTCATTCCACTGCGCGATGATGATGCAGCGCGAGGAGGAGAATCCACTTTATGCCGAGTACGATTACCTGCTTGAGATCCTCGCCGAGTACGATGTCACGGTCAGCCTTGGCGACGGGATGCGCCCCGGCTGCCTGCAGGACGCGGAGAAACTGGCGAAATCGGTGGAATACAACACGCTGGGGCTCCTCGCAAAGCGGGCGCAGGCCATCGGTGTCCAAAGGATGATCGAAGGCCCCGGCCACATGCCGCTCGATCAGGTGGGCTACAACGTGCGGATGATCAAGGAGATTACCGATCACGCCCCGCTCTACCTTCTCGGCCCGCTCGTTACCGACATTGCGCCGGGCTACGACCACGTGGTCGCAGCCATCGGCGGGGCAACAGCCTGCCTGAACGGCGCCGATTTCCTCTGCATGGTCTCGCCGAGCGAGCATCTCGCCCTGCCGGACGTTTCGGACATCATTGAAGGCACCCGGATCGCGAAGATTGCTGCCCATGTCGGCGATACCGTCCGCAGGCCCGAAGGGTTCCGGATGGAGCGCGAGGTCCATATGGCGGAAGCCCGGCACGACCTCGACTGGGATGAACAGTTCCGTCTGGCGCTGTACGGTGAGCACGCCCGGAAGATCCACGAGCGGGATGGCGAGACGGATACGTGCTCGATGTGCGGGGATTTGTGTGCCGTGAAGATGGTGAATGAGCTGTTCGGGACGGGAAGGAAAGGGAAGTAAATCCCGGCAATTCACCATTTTTACTTATCACGCTCCCACTTGGGGGCCCTCTCATCCGAAATCACTTTTACAAACAGTTGATATGGGGGGTTGCCGGCCTATCCCCAGCCATGCCAGACAAGCTGAAAGTCAATTATCTTTCATCTGCCCGGCAACTGCACCCGCAACCTGCCCTCTCGTCACCGGCTGGGTTTTTGAGAATGGTATCGACCAGCCGAATAAGAGGCAGTCGATAATGGCAATCCCTTGGATCGTGACCTGCACACTGCCCCGGGTGACGAATGCTGCAAGTGCCTCTATGAGTGCCGCATTATCTGATCTGACCGGTACGTGGATCATGGTGCTGCCCCGGGCTGGTATCTTCAACCGGCCGGTGTTCCCCGTTGCAATCTGCAGGTCTTTGTCGTCGGTCCTGCACTGAACGGTAAACGGCAGCTCCCTCAGGGTCACTCCAATGGGGTTTACATTCTGCACACAGATCTCTACGTCTAGCTCAAGGGAAGAGAGCGATAGTGCCCGGAGTTTTACGTCTTCGAGCGTGACAACAGGCTCATGCAGAATGGGCATTGTTGGAACGTTCGACAAATGTATTCATAATTTTGTCCATACACGCGAGGATTTTCTCGCTCATTATGCTCAGTTTTCAAGAAAAATGTTGCAGTATCACCTGAGCTTCAGGATCCTGATCGCCAGCCACGCGGCGTTGTCCCCGTTATCCACACCCACGCACGCGACCGGTACACCCTTGGGCATCTGGGCGATAGCGAGGAGTGCATCGAGCCCGTTGAGGGTTCCGCTGACCGGGACCCCGATAACCGGCTTATCGGTCTTTGATGCAATCACGCCGGGCAGGGCCGCGGAAAGGCCGGCGATCGCGATGTAGATCTTCGCATTGCTGCCCTTTATGTATGCGTCGAGCTTATCAGGGTCCCGATGGGCTGAAATGATCTGGGCGTCATACGATACGTTGTTCTCTTCCAGAACTTTTTTGACTTTGTCGGTGATCTTAGCATCAGAAGCGGATCCCGAAATAACTGCCACGTCAGCCATACTAGCCATCCAAACATATATTGTGCTTATCCAGATATACTATGAGCAGATCCATATGGAAAAAGAACCACTCCTGATGCTGCCGGGCCCGGTGCCGATGCCGGAACGGGTCAGGTTCGCAATGTCGCGTCAGGCAATAAACCACCGCAGTGCCGAGTTCGGTGCCGCATATGCCGATTGTGTTCGGGTACTGAAGACCACGTTTGGGACCAGCAACGATCTTTTTGTCATCAGCGGATCCGGCACGGCCGGCATGGAAGCCGCGGTGTCAAACGTGGGCAAGGACAAGGAGATAGCCTGTCTCGTGAATGGTAAGTTCGGCGAGCGGCTCCTCAAGATCAGCCAGCGCTACGGCAAGGCCCATGAGATCAAGTCCGAGTGGGGTACCCCGCTCGATCTTGCGGCTCTTGAGGCACAGCTGGAGAAGGGAGCCGAAGTAGTCACGTTCGTTCACAACGAGACCTCAGCGGGTATCAAGAACCCTGCGGATGAAGTCGGGAAGCTCTGCCGGAAACACGATGCCCTCTTCCTCATGGACGGTATCACCTCCATTGGCGGCGATGTAGTTGAAGCCGACAAGTGGGGCGTAGATATCGCCCTCACCGGTTCGCAGAAGTGCTTTGCTGCGCCTGCGGGACTTGCCATGGTTTCGGTCAGCAGCAGGGCCTGGGATCGGCTCACGAAGAACCCGCCGTACTACCTCGATCTTGCCGCGTACAAGAAGAGCGCCGCAGGCACGCCGATGGAAACGCCGTATACACCGGCCGTCCCCCTCTTCCTCGCGCTCCGCGAGGCCTGCCTGATGATTGAGGAGGAAGGACTGGCTGCACGTATTACCCGCCACCAGAAGATGTCGAAGGCGGTCCAGGCTGCGGCAAAGGCATGGGGCCTCCCACTCTTCCCGAAGACCGACAAGCTCCACGGGTACTCCACAACAGTCACTGCAATCGAGTACCCCGCCGGTGTCAAGGACGCTGATATGCGGGGACACATCAAGAAGATGGGCATTATCATAGCCGGCGGCCAGGACCACCTGAACGGGAAGATCTTCCGGATCGGGAACATGGGTTCCGTGAGCGCCCCTGAGATCCTCGCAACGCTTGCCGCCACCCAGATTGCGCTGAAGAAGTCAGGATACACACCAAAAGACGATGGTGTCATGGCAGCCGGTGAGGTGCTGGGATGAAGGTGGGCGTAGCCGATACCACCTTCTCACGCGTCAACATGGGAGCTGTCGCTATCGACGAGCTCAGGAAACATGCAAGTATTGCCATCGAACGGGTTACCGTGCCCGGGATCAAGGACCTGCCGGTGGCCTGCAAGAAATTAATCGACGAGCGCAGGTGCGACATCGTAATGGCGCTCGGCATGCCCGGGGGCAAGGACAAGGACCGGATGTGCGCCCACGAGGCTTCGCAGGGCCTGATCATGTGCCAGCTCATGACGAACACCCATATCATCGAAGTCTTCGTGCACGAGGATGAGGCAAAGGACGGGAAAGAACTGGCCTGGCTTGCCGAGCAGCGCACCCGGGAGCATGCGGTCAATACGGTCAAACTGATCCTGCACCCGAAGGATCTCGAAAAAGAAGCCGGCACCGGTCAGCGGCAGGGATTTGCCGATGCCGGGCCGGCCCGCCAATAACGGGCGGGCGTACGGATTTATGACCATTCAATAAGAGATGATCTGATATGTGTGATACAAACCCGATAAAACTGGGATTCGTGGTCGCGGAGTTCAACCGCGACATTACGTACATGATGGAGATTGAAGGCCGCGAACATGCCGCATTCCTCGGCGCTGAAGTGACTGAGACATTCTACGTCCCGGGGGCATACGACATGCCGCTCGCGATCAAGAAGATGCTTGTCGGTGGCAAGGTGGACGCGGTCGTGACGATCGGCTGCGTAATCGAAGGATCGACACAGCACGACGAGATCGTGGTCCAGCATGCAGCCCGGAAGATCATCGATCTCTCGCTTGAGTTCGGTAAGCCGGTCACTCTCGGCATCTCTGGGCCCGGGATGACCCGGCTCGAGGCGAACGAGCGGATCGATTACGCGAAGCGGGCTGTTGAATCCGCCATCAAGCTTGTCAAGCGATTGAAATGAAGCCCCTCTCGGAGAAGGTTGCCGGCGTTGTCGAGTCGGCAACGATCGCGATCTCCAACAAGGCCAAACAGATGCAACGGGAGGGTATTGATGTCATCAGCCTTTCGATCGGCGAGCCCGATTTTGATACCCCGAAGCATATCACGGACGCCTGTATCGAGGCGTTGAAACGGGGTGAGACCCACTATGCCCCATCCAATGGTATTCCCGAGCTGCTCAGTGCGATCAGTGAAAAGATCAACCGCGAGAACCATTTCCCCTGCACTCCCCAGCAGGTGATCGTTGCCTGCGGGGCCAAGGACGCGATCTACGAGGCGATGGAAGCGGTCCTGAACCCTGGCGATGAAACACTTCTCCTGACCCCTGCATGGGTCTCGTACGAACCATGTGTCCAGATCGCCGGCGGCAAAGTGGTCAAGCATGCGGTGAACCAGAAGAGTTTCCAGCTCGACGACTCGATCCTTGAAAAGATCACGGCGAAGACGAAGATGATCGTGGTCAATACTCCTTCAAACCCGTCTGGCGCCGTCTTGGACAAGGGGTCGCTGAAACTCGTGGCCGATCTCTGCCAGGACAGGGATATTTACGCGATGTCCGACGAGATCTACGAGAAGATGGTGTACGGGAAGGAACATATTTCGCTCGCATCCATCGGGGACATGGCGCAGCGCACGATCACGATCAACGGCTTCTCGAAGTCCTACGCAATGACCGGCTGGAGGCTGGGATATGCAGTGGCCCCCCCTGCGATCATCAAGGAGATGTCCAAGGTGCAGCAGCATTCGGTCAGCCAGGCCACGACGTTCGCGATGTTCGGCGGCGTGGCGGCGCTCAAAGGAGACCAGAAGTGCGTCGAAGATATGCGCAGGGAGTTTGATTCCCGGCGAAAATACGTGATCTCCGAATTGAAAAATATGGGCTATGCGACAGCACCGGCAGACGGGGCGTTTTATGCCTTTGTCAAAGTGGCCGGCGACGATACGGAGATTGCCACCCGCTGGCTGGAGAACGCCCATGTGGCAGTCACCCCCGGCAGTGCCTTCGATGCGCCCGGATGGCTCAGGTTGTCTTACGCAACCTCGATGGAACGGCTGAAGGAAGCGATGGGCCGGATTCGCAAGCTCGACGCAAACTAAAAATCAACCTATTTCCTGTTTTTTCCACCAGATCTTCGCGAACGTCGAGTTCCCGGATATCACCACCCCACGACCATCCTCCCGTATAAGCGGCGTAAGGTAATGTCTCACGATCTTCTGCTGCTTTGCGGACAGCGCATTGAACCGCTGGTTGAAGAATACCTGCATCTCGTTGCGCGAGGAGAACCGGTACTCCTTTGAGAGTGGCAGCATCTCAACATTCGGATAGATCCCCATATCATATAGGACGTTGAAGAGGCAGTCGGCTTTCGGGCCGGTATAGTACGGGTTCCCGTGCAGTGGTTCCCAGAGATCGGCATACATCCGTTCCCAGAACGGCATGTCCGCAAACCAGTAGAGGCAAACCGATCCTTTCGCCACTGTATCCATCTTTTCAAGGGCGGCCCGTATATCTTTCATGGTCAGCGAGAGAGAGGCGATCACGATATCATAAGGCTTGTTGAGATCCCGTCCGGGATCGATATCTTCCCATCGTTTCTGCACGCAGGTGATATTCGTGATCCCCCCTCGTGCAGCCCGCTCCTGCAGGATGGAGACCATGCCGGCGCCGGGCTCGACTGCGGTGATCTCCTTTACCCGGGGCGCCAGCGGAATCGCGAGCGTGCCCGGACCGGCACCTATATCCAGCACCCGGGAGTCCCGGGTAACCGCGAGCCCGTCGAGAGTCATACGGATACGGGCATCGTACTCGCTGCGCGAGTTGGCATCGTATCGTTCTGCATTCTCCCGCTTGTCCCAATCGTGGGTCGCGTCCTCGCATGCCTTTGACGTCTCATGCCATGCCTGCCGGTACTTCCAGATATTGTTCCAGTTGGGTTCAGTGCATGCGGGTGCAGCGTTCCGGCTCATCACACTGAGTATCCCTCCGGCCGGTAATAGATGTTTTCAGAGCGGGGAGATTCCTGTTGTCAGATAGGAATCTAGGTAATTTCCTGATCGTGTACTTCGGAAAAGTCCGGAAAACATGTATTATTTGTTGCATTAATACACATATTTAAGCCACAATGTATATATTTATACAAAGTGAGTATTGTACATGCAGACAAAGATCCTCCTCGATGAGGAGCAGATGCCAAAGAAGTGGTATAATGTTCAGGCAGATCTGCCCTCTCCTCTTGATCCGCCGCTCCATCCGGCTACGCATAAGCCGGTCGGTCCCGATGACCTCAAAGCGATCTTCCCGATGGAGCTGATCCGGCAGGAAGTAACCACCGATCGACATATCGATATTCCCGAAGAAGTTCAGGATGTCCTGCACCTCTGGAGGCCGAGTCCCCTGTACCGCGCCCACCGTCTGGAAAAATTCCTCAAGACCCCGGCGAAGATCTACTACAAGTGGGAAGGCGTCAGCCCGGCCGGGAGCCACAAGACCAACACCTCCATTCCCCAGGCCTATTACAATATGAAAGCCGGGATCGAGAGGATTGCTACCGAGACCGGCGCGGGACAATGGGGTTCGGCCCTGGCCTTTGCCACGATGCTCTACGATCTCGAGTGCACCATCTACATGGTCCGGTCCAGCTACACCCAGAAGCCCTACCGGAAATCGATGATGCATGTCTGGGGAGCGGAGTGCATCCCGAGTCCCAGCACAAAAACGAATTCCGGCCGTGCGGTCCTTGAGAAAGACCCGGAGACACCGGGTGCACTGGGTATTGCCATCTCAGAAGCAGTCGAAGACGCGGCAACGCATGACAACACCAACTACGCACTGGGTTCCGTGTTGAACCATGTCTGCCTCCACCAGACCGTGATCGGTCTCGAGTGCCGTGAGCAACTGGCAATGGTGGACACCTACCCGGATGTCGTGATCGGATGTGTCGGCGGAGGATCGAACTTCGCAGGGATCTCGTTCCCGTTTGCCGGGGACAAGATGACCGGGAAGCACAAGGAGATCGATATTATCGGGGTTGAACCCGCCTCGTGCCCGACGCTGACAAAAGGGCTCTATACGTACGATTTCGGCGATGTAGCCGGCCTCACGCCGCTCATGAAGATGTTCACACTGGGACATGACTTCGTTCCGCCGTCAATTCATGCCGGGGGCCTCCGCTATCATGGGGATTCCCCGATCGTCTCCCGTCTTGTCCACGATGGCGTGATGCGGGCAGTGTCCTACCACCAGAGCGAGGTCTTTGAAGCGGCCCAGACCTTTGCCCGGACGGAAGGAATCATCGTTGCCCCAGAAACCTCCCACGCAGTCAGATCCGCAATTGACGAGGCACTCGTGTGCAAAAAGAGCGGTGAGGAGAAGACGATCCTCTTCAACTGCTCGGGCCATGGCAATTTCGACATGTCTGCATACGATGCCTATTATGCCGGCACGCTGGTGGACTATGAATACCCGGACGAGCTGATCAAACAGGCCATCGGCCGGATCCCCAAAATAACCTGATATTTTTTTATGTACAGGGTTGGCTTTGTCATCAATCCCGTGGCCGGTATGGGAGGAGCGGTCGGCCTCAAGGGAACCGATGGCAGGGTCGGCGAGGCCAGGGCCCTGGGAGCGATACCGCAGGCAGGGGCCCGGGCAAAGTTGACTCTCAACCTGCTGAAAAATGATCCGGGCCTTCTTATTTTGACCTGCTCAGGAGAGATGGGCGAGTTCATCCTCGCAGATGCCGGTTTCTCCGCGTATCAGGTGGTTTTTTCCGGTAAGAGCGAGACTACCGCGGACGATACAAAGGCTGCCGTGCATAAATTTCTCGATGAGGGCGCGGATCTCATTCTCTTCTGCGGCGGAGACGGGACCGCCCGGGACATTTTCTCGGTAGCAGGCAGGATTGTTCCCGTTCTTGGAATTCCTGCCGGAGTGAAGATGTACTCAGGAGTTTTTGCGATCACACCCGCTGCGGCGGCTGAACTGGTCGCAGGGTCATGGATGACAACCCTGCGCGATGCGGAGATCCTGGACGTGGACGAAGAGGCTTACCGTTCAGGAAACCTGAACACCCGGTTGTTTGGCGTGGCCCGCGTTCCTGTACTTCCCGGCATGGTCCAGGTTTCTAAGCAGGTGTTTGAAGAGACGGACGAGGACCGGGCAAAGGACGAGATCGCGCGGTTCATCCGCGAAGTGATGTTACCCGATACGCTCTATATTCTCGGGGCAGGGACGACAACGGAAGCAATCGCGCGAAACCTCGGGATTCCAAAAACCCTTCTTGGCGTTGACGTGATAAAGAATGGCGTAACGGTCTCCCGGGATGCCAATGAAAAAACCCTCCGGAACCTGGTGGAAGGAGAGCACGATATCCGGATCATCATCAGTCCTATCGGGGCCCAGGGATTCATCCTTGGCAGGGGGAACCAGCAGATCAGCGCCGAGATTGTCAGGCGCACGGGAATACGGAACATCATCGTTGTTGCCACGCCGCACAAACTGCGGGAGACCCCGGAACTGCTGGTAGATACCGGCGATCTGGAACTTGACCAGGAATTCGGTGGATCGATCCAGGTCATTTCCGGGTACCGGATTGCCCAGCGCAAGCGGATACAACAGTTGTCCCACGAGAACGCCCCCTCCGGAACATAGTACGGGAATGAGAGTTTTGTCATGAATCTGACAAAGCATTCAGGTTTTTCTGGAAAATGAGGGGTTGGTTTTGTTCATGAGCCCCCCGTTATCCGAGAGGGGCAACGGTCTTTTTGTACATCTCGTTGAGCACTTGTGCAAGACCGGCGTAGATTGCTGAGAATCCGCAGATGAGCCCTTCATATCCCGCGATCATGGTGATGGTCCCGCTCCCCGTTAGTTCTCCGAGAGCGAGGAGGACGAACAGGATCGTCAGCGAGCCAAAGACGAACTGCAGCGCCTTGTTCGCCCGGAGGGTGCCAACAAACATAACCGCGGTGAACAGCCCCCACATCAGAAGGTAGGCAGCCATCGCACCCGTTGATGTGGCATCGGCAAGTCCCATCTTCGGCAGTACAATCAAGGCAACAAGGGAGAGCCAGAAGAGCCCGTACGAGAGAAACGCGGTCATCCCGAAGGTGTTGTTCTTCTTCCACTCCATGATCCCTGCAATGACTTGGGCGATTCCACCGTAGAATATCCCCATGGCGAGAATCATTGATCCCAGTTCAAAGAACCCTGCATTATGCAGGTTCAGGAGTACGGTAGTTATCCCGAACGCTGTCAGTCCGAGAGGTGCCGGGTTTGCGGTCAGGTCGAGATTTTTTACGGTTGTTGTCATTTCTTTCGTTTCCACGATCTTTCATCTCCTTGGTTTTCACAGGTTAACTATCGGATTCATGTTCGTCGTTCGTACGCCTCTCACTCCTCAAGAGTCGAGATGTCGCCGGGATCTATGCCTATCTCCTTTGCCTTAAGCACGCGGCGCATGATCTTGCCGCTGCGGGTCTTGGGCAGTTTATCGACGAACTCGATCTCGTGCGGGACCGCGATGGGTCCAAGAGTCATCCTTACATGATAGATCAAATCCTTCAGAAGTTTTTCACCAGGCTGGTTTCCGACCCTGAGGATGACGAATGCCTTTATGGAGTTCCCTTTCACCGGATCGGGCTTCCCGATCACCGCTGCTTCTGCCACCGCCCGGTGGGATACGAGTGCACTCTCTACTTCCGCGGTGCCGATATTGTGCCCGGCAACGATGATGATGTCATCGGCCCGGCCCAGCACCATGATGTAACCATCTTTTCCTTTTACTGCGAGATCGCCAGCTTCATAGCAGCCCGTGATCGTGTACCAGTACTTCCGGTAGCGCTCGTCATTATTATACACCGTGCGGAACATCGACGGCCAGGGTTCTTTTACCACAAGGAACCCCCCGGTGCCGGGTGGAACGGAATTCCCGTCCTTGTCTACCACATCCACAATCACACCCGGTACTGCCTTTCCGGCAAACCCGGGACGCATGGGTTCTCCAACCATGGTCGTTATCATCTGCATCCCGGTCTCGGTCTGCCACCAGGTATCCACGATCGGGCACCGGTCCCTGCCAATCGTGTGGTGATACCACACGAAGGCCTCCGGGTTGAGGGGTTCGCCCACGGACCCGATCAAGCGGAGGGAGCTGAGGTCATATTTCTTTGGCCATTCCTCTCCCATCTTCATGAACATCCGGATTGCAGTCGGGGCTGTGTAGAGAATGTTGATCTTCTGCTCCTCGATCAGTTTCCACCAGATCCCGGGGTCCGGGTAATCCGGGGTCATCTCGGTGACAAACACCGTGGCACCCACAGTGAGCGGGCCATAGACTATGTAGCTGTGGCCGGTGATCCAGCCAGGATCGGCTGTGCACCAGTAGATGTCGTTCTCCTTGAGATCGAAGACGTATTTTGTCGTATAGTAAGTCCCGACCATGTACCCGGCGCAGGTATGCACGATGCCTTTGGGTGACCCGGTGGAACCGCTCGTGTAGAGCATAAACAGGGGATCTTCCGCATCCATGACCTCAGGTTCGCAGATGTACGGGGCTTCCTCCATCAGGCCGTAAAAGTCAATCTCGAAGTCTCCCCGGATATCGACAGGTGGTTCCTTTCGCCTCCTGTAGATGATCAGGTGCTCAACGCTCGGGGCGTGGAGGATCGATTCCTGGACGGTTGTGATGAGCGGGATCGCCTTTCCCCTGCGGATCGAGATATCCGCCGTTATAACAACCTTTGCCCCTGCCTCCCGGATACGCATATTCAGTGCGGTCACACCGAACCCGGCAAAGACCACGCTGTGGACGGCACCGATCCGTGCACAGGCCAGCATCGCGATGATCTGCTCGGGTACCATGGGCATGTAGATACAGACCCGGTCGCCTTTCTTTACGCCGATCTTCTTTAAGCCGCTCGCGAACCGCATCACCTCCGAGAGAAGTTTCTGGTACGTGTAGATCCTCTCCGCACCCCCATCCCCTCGCCAGATGAGCGCGACTTTGTTGCGCCGGTGGTTCTTCACATTGCGATCGAGACAGTTGGCTGTGATATTGAGTTTCGCGTTCACGAACCATTTCGCATAAGGATACTTCCATTCCTTCACCGCATCCCACGGATGCATCCATTCCAAATCCTGTGCAATCCTGTTCCAGAAGACATCAGGATCCGCAAGGAACTCCCGGTATGCTGTTTCGTAGTCGCCCAGCCAGGAATTCAGCTTGTATTCCGGGTCCGGTGTGTAGCGAATGGTACTCTCAACCAGCTTGACATCGAAGTCCTCGGTCATGGTCCTCCTATTTTACATTATTAATCATGTTAAACATATTACTTAATAATTTTGCTCAAGCCAACCTTATCATTGAAATATATATAATTTTCCTGTAAATCCGGGACAGCAAGGCTGATACGTTCTGAAATATTGAACAAACTCACCCTAGTTTTTTTTAAAGACGAATTGTTATTTTTCAAAATACGGTGGATATACGAAGGGTTATCTATCCGGGTTTTTCAATATAAGATCGATGCTCACAAAATTCAAGGGGTGCCTGCTGGGTGCGGCGATTGGCGATGCGCTGGGTATGCCCAGTGAGAGTACCTCACCCAATCTGAATAAGATGAGATATGGGTACCGCCGCCCGTACAAAGGGCATCCCAACGAGGGACTGAACCCGGGGCAATATACCGATGATACACAGATGATGATCCTCGCGGGGACTCTTCTTGCTGACGGCAAATACAATGAGGATCGCTATGCCGCGGCGCTCAAGGAGCTTTATACACGCGGGGCTATGCGGTTTCCCGATGGGTCAATCTCAGCGGCCTGCGAACATCTGGTGAAGAACGCGGCCGGGCAGAAAGGTGTCAAGTCCACAACGTCCGGCTGCCTTCCCGTTGCGGTCCCGTTCGCTCTTGCATACCCCGATATGAATGAGGCCTGTGAGCGTGCCGTCCGGGCTGCAAACGTAACTCACACCCACCCGGCGGCCCATGCGGCAGTGTCCACGTTTGTCACCCTTCTCTACCACTCGCTCCACGAGACTCCCGATGCTATAGAACGAGCCGTGCAGAAGGCGCTCGTGGAAGATGAAGTGCTGGGCGGAAAAATCCGGAATGCGCTCGCCCTTGAGAAGGATGGCATGGAAACGGAGACAGCACTCCTGAAGATCGGTAATGACGTCTCGGTATTCCAGACCCTGCCCATCGCGTTCTTCCTGATCAGCCGCTACACCCACCCGCCCGATCTTCTCACGGTATCTGCAAATACTGGGGGGAATACCGATACCATCGCGTTCCTCTGCGGTGCCTATCTTGGTGCAGCCCGGGGCGTGGAGGCACTGCCTCAGGATCTGCTCGAAAACCTCGAAGACCGGGAACGGCTCGAGTTGCTCGGCCAGAGGCTCTACAACGTCTGTTGCCGCAAACTCGAATAAAAACGGTCCGGAATTACAATACTCTATTTTTCCGCCCCCCTTGAAGAAAAGCCGGGTTAAAAAGGATTAAATTTTTACAGCCGGATATGTGTGTATGAAAATTGCGATTATCGGGGCCTCCGGCTATGCCGGCGGCGAGCTGATTCGCCTCCTCGTTCACCACTCTGCGGCACAGGTTACCTGCGCCACATCGCGCACACTTGCAGGGACACCTTTAGACCAGATCCATCCCCATCTCAAGGGATTCACCGATCTCCGGTTCGAGAACCCCGCCATCGATGAAATCGATGCAGACGTAGCCTTCCTCGCCGTCCCCCATACGGCGGCAATGACCTATGCCGGCAAACTCCTCTCCCGCGGTATAAAAGTGGTCGATCTGAGCGCGGACTACCGTCTTCCCAAAGAGGTTTTCGAAAAAGTCTACGGTGTCCCCCATACCGATTTTTTCCCTGCACCCTACGGTATCCCGGAACTTCACCGCAGGGAGTGCATTAATGCGAAATTCGTGGCAAACCCTGGCTGCTTCCCGACCGGGGCGACCCTTGCCGCCGCCCCTCTCGCACACTACGCCCATACGGTGGTATTTGATTCCAAGACCGGTGTCAGCGGCGCCGGTGACAACCCCTCGGCGACCACGCACTATCCGAACGTGGGTGACAATGTCGGGCCGTACAAGTGGACGAGCCACCGCCATCTTGCCGAGATGAAGCAGGAACTCGCATCTCTTGGCTCGAAGGCAAAGGTCTATTTCACCCCCCACCTCGTTCCGGTCAACCGTGGCATCCTGACCACCGCGCACATCCTGCTCGACGAACCCCTCGAACAAAAAGAGGTGGAGAAGATCTACCGGGACTTCTATAAGGACGAATATTTCGTCCGTTACCAGAAACCCTCACTTGCCGCGGTCCGCGGGAGTAACTTCTGCGACCTAATGGTGGAGAGCGAAGGGCTGCGGGTCGTTGCGGTATCTGCAATTGACAATCTCGTGAAAGGTGCGAGTGGACAGGCCATCCAGAACATGAACCTGATGTGCGGGTATCCTGAGAAGGATGGCCTTGCCGGGGCCGGAATGCTGCCCTGAGGAGTAGAGAACTATGCTTGTAAAAGATGCAATGACAAAAGATCCCGTGGTCTGCGCGGCAACCACACCCCTCCGGGAGGCAGTGGCCCTCTTCCGGAAACACCATATCGGCGGCCTGCCAGTCCTCGAAGGAAAAGAACTCGTCGGCATGGTTACGGAGTCCGATCTCATCTCCCTCCTCCGGACCGAGCGGATCTCTGATGATCTCTGGCTTCCATCCCCGTTTGAGATCATCGAAGTTCCCATCCGTGAATTCATTAATTGGGAAAAGACAAAAGAGGCGCTGACGAACATTGGTGACATGCCGGTGAAAAAAGTGATGACCCACCGGGTTATCACAGCGACCGAAGAGATGACGGTCGAGGCTGCAGCAGCCCTCATGCTCAAGGAAGGGATCTCGCGTCTTCCCGTCATTAAGGGGAAGAAGATCACCGGAATCATCACCCGGGCGGATATCATTAATGCCGTGGGTGCCTCTTATTCCGGCAACGGGGAGACTGGTGTATAAATGTCATTCAGAAGTATCTGTGCGATTGACGGTGTGAAAACATGGGGAATGAAGGAAGGAAAGTTCGGTCTTGCCCTGATCGAGGCCCATGGAACCGCAGCTGGTGTCTTTACCCGAAACCTTGCACGGGCGGCACCTGTTGAACTGATGCGCAAACAAATCAGGGTGGGAAAACTCGAAGCGGTCATCGTGAACAGCGGCTGCGCGAACGCTTACACCGGTAAGAGAGGATACGACGACGCGGTCACCATGACCGGGTACGCAGGATCGGCCCTTGGCGTAAAACCCGGGCATGTTGGTGTTGCAAGCACCGGGGTCATAGGGCGGTTCCTTGATCTGCCGCTGATAAAGCGACAGTGCGAGACTGTAGCCCCGAAGATCGACCGCACCGTGGAGGCCGAGACCCTTGCAGCCCAGGCAATCATGACCACGGACACGTTCTCCAAACATGCCCTCGTGGAGAAGGAAACGTTCCGGGTCGGTGGGATCTGCAAGGGCAGCGGCATGATCGCCCCGAACATGGGTACCATGCTCGCATTTATCTATACCGATGCGGAAATCGGTGCAAAACCCCTTTCTGACGCTCTGAAGCAGGCAACCCGACGCTCCTTCAACCGGGTTGTTGTGGACGGAGATACCAGTACCAACGATATTGCTCTCTGCACCGCAACCGGCACCGCAGGCAGGGTAAAACCGGCGGAATTCTCTGCAGCGCTCGAAGAATGTTGCCGTTCGCTCGCAGAGCAGATCGCTACTGATGGAGAGGGGGCAACAAAACTGATCGAAGTGACCGTCATGGGTGCGAAAAAGGAGGACGATGCGGCAAAGGTGGCCCGGACGATCATCGAATCCCCCCTTGTGAAGACCGCTGTATACGGTGAGGATCCCAACTGGGGGCGGGTCGTTGCGGCAGCAGGACGAGCCGGAGTCAAATTCGATCCGAATGTTGTCTCCCTCTGGATCAGCGACGGCAAAAAGAAACACCCGCTCGTGAAGTCCGGTGAGATTATCGCCGATCTGGATGCAGCAAAGAAAGCAATGCACGGCGGGAAAGTGACCTTCATCCTCGATCTTGGAGCAGGAAGCGGGAAAGCGACCGCCTGGGGCTGCGATCTCACCGAGCGCTACGTGGAGATCAACGGGAGGTACACCACATGATGAAGCGCGAGGATGTTCTGATGGAGGCGCTGCCGTACATCCAGCAGTTCCATGGTAAGACGATCGTAATCAAACTCGGCGGTCACGCCATGGTGGATCCCGTGGTTCTGGAAAACGCAATCCGTGATGCCGTGCTCCTCCATTACGTAGGCATCCGCGTCGTGCTGGTCCATGGTGGCGGCCCGGAGATCAGCGAGAAGATGAAACAGATGGGCAAGGAATCGGTCTTTGTTGGTGGCCTGCGGGTGACCGATGAAGAAACCCTTGAAATCGCCCAGATGGTGCTTGTCGGCAAGATCAACAAAGGTATAGTCTCCCTGATTGCCAAGTGCGGCGCCCGGGGTGTCGGCCTCTCCGGCAGCGACGGGAACCTGATCCTCGCAAAGAAGATGGATCTCCAGAAGGTTGAGATCGGCGGTGTGCAGAAGGAAGTGGACCTCGGGCATGTGGGGGAGATCGAGTGGATTGATCCCACGATCCTCAACACCCTCCTCGATAAGAACTACATCCCGGTTGTGTCACCCATTGCGATCGATAAGAACGGGGGTAGCCTGAATATCAATGCCGATACCGCGGCCGGGGACATCGCCATTGCCCTCCATGCCTATAAGCTGGTCAACATGACCGATGTGGATGGCGTCATGGACAAGGGTCGCACGAAAGTCTTCCGGAAACTTACCGTACGGGAAGCAAACGATCTCCAGAAGTCAGGAGCAATTGGCGAAGGAATGATACCGAAGGTTGCGTCGGTGATAAAAGCGGTGGAGAGCGGGGTCAGCTACTCCCATATCATCAATGGCAACATCGAGCACAACCTCATCCTTGAGCTCTTCACCCACGACGGTGTCGGAACGATGATCTCCCTCACTTAACCATTTTATCCAGTTCCGCCGTCGTCTGTACAGGTATTTTATTAAATTATCAGTTTTCAAAATAACTAACAGGTTTCTCTTCATGGACAAGATCATCAAGATAGTTGCCGGACTGGTCGTTGTTGTTGTCATTGCAAGCCTTGCGGTTTTTTTAAGTGGATTCCCGCAGCAGGCAAATCATTTCACGTCCGCCACTACTATCTATTATTTCTGGGGCGACGGGTGCCCGCATTGCGAAGATATCAAACCTTTCATGGACAACATCACGCAGAAATATCCGGATGCCAATATCCAGGTTCTCGAAGTCTGGAAAAACCAGACCAACCAAAAAATATACTCGCAGGTTAATGCTGCCGCCGGCCTATCCACGCCGCCCGGTGTGCCCGAAGTGGTTCTCGGAAAGATCGTAATCGTGGGAGAAAAAGATATCCCCGACAAGCTTGAGGCCCTGGTTCAGGATCACCTCAAAAAAAAACAATAAATAACGTCCCTCCCCCTTCTCAGGTAAACGTCAGCTCTTCGAATGTCACGGTCAGTGCCATCTATTTCTATGGCGACGGGTGCGAGCATTGCGAACATCTGGAACCCGTTCTCTCCGATCTCGAGGCACGGTATCCGGCACTCCATCTAGAATCCCTGGAAGTCCTGCATAATACCAGCAACCAGCAGCGGTTCACCGAGATGAACAACCAGTACGCCACGGGAAATTCCGGTATCCCGGTTGTATTTATCGGAAATACGGCACTTGTGGGGGAAGACCAGATACGGGACCATTTTGAAGATCAGATCATTGCAGAGCAGCAGCTTGGGGGGTGTAATACGACACTGCCCGCCCTCAATGCCGGGTCACAGGCAAGCTGTACCCCCCCGATGCTCACTCTGACGCCGGGGATTGTCATCCTCTCTGCCCTTGCTGACAGTGCAAATCCCTGTGCCCTGTCCGTACTGATCTTCCTGTTAGTCTCAATGGCCGCAGCGGAGAACCGGAAACGCCTCCTCTACACCGGCGGCATCTACGTGACCGCAGTATTCCTCTTCCATCTCTTCATGGGAATCGGGCTCTTCTCGGTAGTCTCCTTCACGGGACTTTCAAAAATCTTTTCCCTGCTAGGGGGAGCTGTTGCCCTCATCCTTGGCCTGATCACGATTAGTGACGTCGCGCGGAACCGTGAGCACTACTTCCTCTCCATTCCCGATGCAGGAAAAGGGCTCATCGGACGGTATATCCGGCAGGCTTCGATCCCCGCCGCATTCGCCCTTGGAATCCTTGCCGGGTTGTTTGGTTTTTCCTGTACCGGTGGGATCTACATCAGCATTCTTGGCATCATGGGTAAGAACCTGAGCCTTGCGGAAGGGATCCCGTACCTGGTCCTGTATAATCTCGTTTTTGTCCTACCTCTCGTGCTCGTCACGCTTGTCGTGGCCTATGGGATTCCTCCGGAGCGGGCTGAGCAGTGGAGAAGCGATAACCGGCGATTCCTACGCCTGGCAATCGGCCTGATCATGATTGCTCTCGGTGCAGTGATTTTTCTCGGGTGGCTCGGATAAACCCATTTTTTATGCGAACGGAATTTAATCCGGAAAAAAGTATTACGGCAGGTTCCTATCGCCGGAGCATTCCTTCTGCCGTTCCTCGCTCATAGCGATGAGGATCTCAAAGATCTTCCGGACGGCAACCGGGTCAATTTTATGCTCGACTGCCTGATCAAAGACCGATGACAGGACTTCTGCAATTCTCTTCTCATCGTGGATGGCAATCCCGTTTTTTGTTTTGATACATGCCACCCGGTCTGCCAGCTCCTGCCTCTCTGCAATCAGCCGGATGATCCCGGCGTCCACCCGGGAGATTTCGGAGCGCACCTGTTCAAGGGACATATCATATACATTCCCGGGCATTTGCATAAACGTAATCCTTACGAGCAGGGACGCCCAACCTATGAGGCAGAACATCCTCTCTGGTGAATTACAGCATGCTCGAACGAATTACACGGCGCGAAGAAGCCGATCTGTTTGTGGCCTGGATGGCCATCGCAATTTCATTCACTATCATTAAGATCTCTCCAAATGGAATACTCGGGCCATCTTCCCACCTCTATCCTGTGGACCTGCTGCTCTATTTCGGGATCTCTTTAATCACGGTTGGTATCGGTTTCATCCTTCACGAGATGGCCCACAAGTATACCGCGATACGGTACGGGTACTGGGCAGAATTCCGGAAAGACAATATCATGCTCATGATCGCAGTCGTGATGGCTGCTCTCGTGGGTTTTGTATTTGCTGCACCCGGAGCAACTGTCATCTATTCCAATACTGGTGATGGCCGGGTCATGACCCGTGAACAAAATGGGATTATATCAGCGGCAGGTCCGGTTATCAACCTTATCCTTTGTGTTCTCTTCGCCATATTATTCTTCATTGTCGGTGGCAGCACTGCTTTGGAAACCGGCAGTATTCTTGCAATAATCAGTCTCGCCGGGATCCAGATCAACTCAATGATCGCCGCATTCAATCTGATACCCATTAGCATTCTCGATGGGAGAAAGGTATTCGCATGGAATATTCCGGTATTTCTGGTATTAGTCGCTGTGGCGTTCGGAACGCTATATGTCTCGTTCACCCTTCTTCCGGTTTAGTTAACACTTTTTTACGCATTTGATAGATTGAACCGGGTTGATTACTGCGCTTTTATCTTCTCAAGGACCCTGACCACGTCCAGCCCCTTGGCATAAGCCTCTTTGAGGGCCGTCGGGTGGTTTTTAATCCCCTTGTACTCATCCATATTGCTGGCAACAATATTGTCGTAATACTCAAAACCGGCATCGTGGAAAAGTGCGGTCAGGGAGGGGAACGCCCCGTCGAATACGTGGCTCCAGTCCTGGCCGGCAGTGGAGATGAAGATCCCCTTGTGGCGTGACATATGATCCCCGGGAAAGTCGAGGGTCTTCAGGACGAATTTCCTGGCCCAGAGGTACTGTCCGCGGTCGATGAACCCCTTGAGCTGGGCAGTGATGCCCATGCTGTAGATCGGGGAGGCGACCGCGAGGCAGTCTGCGGCAAGGATCCGGTCAAACAGCGGCGGAGCATCGTCTTTCACAATGCACTCTCCGTCTTTATGGCAGGCATTGCAGCCCTTGCATGGCGAATAATTGAGATCCCTGAGAACAACCTTATCTACAGAGGCACCTGCTGATCGTGCACCCTCCAGAAAACTGTCGAGCAGCGTCTCGGTATTCCCGTGGCGGTGGGGGCTCCCCGATATTCCAAGAACCGTGACACCCATGGTAACCTCAGGCTGCGAGCCGCTTCTTCAGCTCGGCGATCACGGACTTCCCGAGCCGGGTGGCATCGGCCTTTGCGGTAGGGTGATGCTCAATCGCCCCTTTCTCGTCCACATGGTTGATCATCAGGTAACTGATATCCACATCCCGGATATCGATGACATGGTAGAAGCACTTGACCGAGGGGATCGCCGCATCAAAGACATGGCCCCAATCCTGGCCTGCGGTGGCAAGGAAGACTCCGAGGCGTTTTCCTCTCCGCTCCGGTGGGACCACGGGAAGTTTGAGCACATATTTACGGGACCGGAAGACCTGTACCCGGTCGATCAGCGCCTTTGGGAGGGCTGCGATCCCCATACAGTATATCGGTGAGGAGAGGAGTATGCAGTCAGCCTCGATGATCTTGTCGTGGTAGATATCCATCCCGTCACGCTGGATACACTTATTGAGTTTCTCGCAGGCGTTGCATCCCCGGCAGATATTGATATTCGCTTCTGTAAGCGGGACTTTCTGGACGGAAACTTCCGGGTCCTCAATCATCGATGCCAGTACCCAGTCAAGCAGCATCTCTGAGTTCCCGTTTCGGCGCGGACTTCCGGCAAATGCGAGGACCTTGATCGTCATTACACTGTTCTATGTCATCCTCGTTGAAAAATAATTGGATTCCGGGCCCGTACGCATCATTTCATCGGGCAGGCGGGAACCCTGTATGCATCCGTCGCGGCCTGCTCCACGGTTCGCACGTGTCAGTGGTCCTGGCCCAAACTGTAATGTGCATCGCGGAACCGGATCAGCTCGTTGCAGAATTCGCCCAGGTACTCGTCCATTGAGAGGCTCCCCTCCTCAAAGACGCAGTCCCCTTCCTCCACTACTTTGTTGATCATGTCCCGGGTTGGCAGGATCAAGTCGATCTTCACCCCGGACTTTTCTGAACCCTGGATCAGCGCCTCGCGGAAGAGCCCGATGCAGTACCCGATCCGGTATGTATAGGTATGGCGCGTCTTTTCGAGATATCCTGCCACGCGGTCTGTTTCGATGCGGAGAAAGTCCTCAAGGATCTTTGGATCCCTGCACTTTCCAAGCATGTACTTGTAATGGGCATACGGGTACATCTCCTCGAGTTCTGCGGGAACGATACCGCAGGTCCCAAAAATGACGATATGGTACTGCGGTTCCCCAAAGACCTGCCCGATTATCATCCGGATCAGCTGGTGACTGGGGCTAGCACTGTACGGTTTCCGGACCGCACAGGGCATGAAGATGGCAATATCTTTTTGGGGCACATCATACTCATCGATGATGTACCGGAACGACTGCTCGAATTCCGGCAAGTAAAACGGGGGACCGGTGAGGATCGGTCGCGTGTTTGCCTCCGGTTTTTCCTCTCCCTTGCCATTCATCGTCTTCTATATCAGATCGCTCCGGGATCACATGAACCAACCGCCCCGAACCGATTGATAACTCCCCTGATGCCCCCAATTTTTCAACCCGACTCATCACAGGGAGCATTATTTTTAGGTTTGCAATGAATGATCAAAAAAGTTTCCGATATCGGGTTATCGGACCTTTGCGGTGATGGCCGGGTTATATTTTCTTATAACAAAGGTACCAGTCCTTGCACTCATACCCCTCGGTCGGTCTTTTCTCCATCTCGGAGGCAGTCTTGGGCGCCGGGACGACTACCTTATCGCCCGGCTGCCAGTTGGCCGGTGTCGAGACCTTGTGCCTGTCCGTAGTCTGGAGGGCTTTGACAAGCCGGATGATCTCCGGCATGAACCGTCCGTTCTGCAGGGGATAGTAGATCATCGCCCGCATGTTCCCTTTATCGTCAATGAAGAAGACGCAGCGGACCGCAGCGGTCGAGCTCTGGCCCGGGTGAATCATCCCATACTTGTGAGCGACCTTCATGTTCAGGTCGGCAATAACCGGGAATGGGATCTGGACACCCATCTTCTCCCTGATGTCATGGATCCAGGCGAGGTGGGCAGAGATGCTGTCCACCGAGAGCCCGAGCAGCTGGACATTCAGGGCCTTGAGTTCCTCATAGATCGATGCAAATGCAATGAACTCTGTCGTGCAGACCGGTGTGAAATCCGCCGGGTGGGAGAACATCACCACCCACATCCCTTTAAGTCCGGAAAGGGTGATGGGCCCGTGTGTAGTCTCCGCTTCGAAGTCAGGTGCAGGCTCTCCCAGAACCGGAAACGACATGCAGCCTTCGATGTCCATCGCAGGCCCCCCTTACTTTTTCATCACGTCATCGAGCTGGGCCTTGCCGTAAACATATGCCGGCATGCCGGAGAGGAGGAAGGTGACACGGAGTGCCTCTTCAACCTCTGCCTTGGTGACGCCGAGGTTTGCAGCGCCCGCGAGCTGGGCCCGGACCGCATGCTGGTCCCGGAGGGCGGCAGCAATCGAAATCGCGATCAGTTTCTTGGTCTTCTTCGAGAGCTTGCCCTCATCCCAGATATGCTGCTCGAACTTCATCACGAGTTCGAACATCTCCGGATCGTTCGTGGTCAGCTCCTTAAAGAATTTTGGGACTTTTCCAATCTTTTTCTCCAGATCACTGATACTTTTCTTTGTGGTCGCTGCTTTCTTTGCAGCAGGCACGTTTTTGGTTGCCGGTACTTTCCGGGTTACAGTTTTTACCATTTTCATTTCACTCCACTAGTTGCATTGGTTCACCGCAGCAGATCAGTTCTCCGCCGCCGGATTCTTTCACGATCACAACATTCCCGCAGATCTCGCACTTGAAGATCTGTCCTTCCTTGGATACGTTAACCATGTAGCCTTCTCCATACTCCGGGTATTCCTGGAGCTGAACGCCGGATGATATATGCGTTCACGGGCTGTCCGTGGTGTTCAGCACCAGCAGTCGCGATGATGGTACGGTGCCTGAAAATAAGGAATTACTGGAAGCTCTTCCCGCGCTTCGGTGGGTGCTTTGCATCTTCCGGGGTTTTGACATCCGGCCTGATGTGGGTCATCGGGAAACACTGGTATTCGGCACAGGAGCAGGCCGGGCACTTCCTGAGATCTTGCTCGCTCTTGTCGAGAGTGAGCTCTTTTCCGCAGTCGATACAGATGTATTTGCCCGGGCCGACCTTCTGCCCTGCATTGTAGGTCTTCTGTTCGGTCAGATGTATCACCAGAACTCACATTCACGTCAAAGATATATATGGATTGTGTTCGTGCACACCCGAGAAGACGGATCTTGTTTTCAGCAACACATGCAGCAGTAAATTGCTGCCAAGTGCCTGTTTTTACATAACTATTATCGCCTCCCCTCCCTCCAGTTGTAGTATGGCAGGCAGGGTCATCGGGATCCTCGGCAGTCCGCTGGCTGAGGGAAATACAGCACGATTGCTTAATGAGGCACTCCGAGGTGCAAGCGATGCCGGTTGCACGGTTGAGAAGATAGAGATCGCAAATCTCTGTTTTGAGGCATGTCAGGAGATGATGTTCTGCAGGGATCACGAGACCTGCATCATGGACGATGACATGCAGCAGTTATACCCGAAGATACGGGAAGCGGATGCCATCATCATTGCGACTCCGGTGATGTGTATGGGGATTCCGGGCAAGCTCAAGTCTTTCATGGATCGCTGCCAGGTCTTTTTCATGGCAAAATACCTGCGTAAGGACTCGCTGGTCGCACCGGAGAAGCGGGGATCGAGGACTGCATTGTTCATCTGTATATCCGGCATGAGCATCCCGGAAGTGTTCGTGGGTCCGAAACTAACTATGCGGGCATTCCTGGACATTATCGATTGCCGTCTGGGGGATGAGCTGCTGGTGAGCGATATGGACACCATCCGGGATGTCACAACACAGCCCGGGCTGCTCAAGGCCGCCTATGCAAAAGGGTATGCGCTCGGGAATCTGAAGAGTCCCTGAGATCCAATCAAAAGATGAAATTCATACGAGCCCGCGTTCCCTCAGGCTGATGTACCCGGTCCTTGTCACGATCACGTGGTCGACCAGCTGGATACCGATGAGGGATCCCGCCTCTTTAAGCTGAGTGGTGATCGCGATATCCTGGCTGCTCGGGTCCAGGGAACCCGAAGGATGGTTGTGCACACAGATGACCGAGGCTGCCCTGTCTGTGATTGCATCGGCAAATACCTCCCTTGGATGGACGAGGCTATGGTTTAAGAGGCCGACAGTGATGACCCGGTTGCCAAGTACCTCCCCGGCACCGTTGAGCGTGATACAGATGAAGTGCTCCTGCCGTTTGTCCCGGAGATGGGCAACCAGAGGGAGAATATCCTCAGGTTTTGTGATCCGGCCTGCGGTAGCAGGCTCAAAGTGGCGCCGTCCCATCTCGAAACAGGCCATGATCTGGGATGCCTTGCCAGGGCCGATCCCCTCGATTGCACACAAGTCTTCGTACCGGATCCCCTGCCGACGGTCTTTGAGGAGCCCACAGATCTCCTGGGAAATCATACGCACATCCCTTGCCCGCGTCCCCCTGCCGATGATTGCCTCGATCAATTCTGTGTCGGAGAGTGTGGATACCCCCCGTTTTGCAATTTTCTCCCGGGGTCGGTCCTGCATGGGCACATCTTTCATTTTTCGCATAATATCTCGTAATTCCCGCTATGAGGGCCCTCTGTTGGTTGCTCCCGGAGGCTGATGAGTTGATGGATTGCATGATCCCGCATATTTCGCAATGAAGTGTACTGATCAGGAGTCATCATATCGTATTCTTTTGTTGATGTTAAGTTATCCGATTTTTTGTATGGGGCGCACCCGCTTCCAGTTTCTCAATTAAAAAACCTGATAGCTTCCAAATGCCCCATAAAGAATCTTTAAATTAAAACCCTGCCATACCATTTCCTCATGGCAACAAGCGACAACGCAAAAGAGGCATTTGCAGGGGAATCGCAGGCAAACCGGAAGTATCTTGCGTTCTCTGAGAAAGCTGCCGAGGAAGGATTCAAGAACGTGGCCACGCTCTTCAAGGCGGCATCGGAAGCCGAAGCGATACATGCAAAGAAGCTGCTGAAGGTGCTCTCCATGATCGGCCCGACTGAGAAGAACCTGGAAGCGAGCATTGCAGGAGAAACCCACGAGTTCACGTCCATGTATCCCGGATTTATCAAAACAGCGGAGGATGAGAAGAAGAGCGACGCAATCCTTGCATTTACCCATGCTATGAAGGCCGAGCAGGTACATGCGGCACTCTATAAGAAGGCCTTCGATGCCATCAGGGCAGACCACGATCTCGGAAGAGAGAAGGTCTTCCTATGTCCGGTCTGCGGCAATATCGAATTCGGGAAAGCTCCTGATAAGTGCCCGATCTGCGGAGTTTTTGGCAAGCAGTTCCGGGAAATCACCCTATAAATCTCTTTTTCCGTTCTCTTTCCCTTCGTTCTCCGCTTCTTCTTTCCGGCTCGCGGATCTGCGCCTGTGCAGCCAGATAATTACGAGCAGGACCGCAATCAGGGTTGCCCATGACGCCGAATAGATCACTATGATGGGATTGGCCAGGATATTCTGTGGAATTATTACAAGCGGGACCGGTGGAGTCTGGACAGACTGGAACCAGACCTCAACGCTTGCAGGAAACCGGTAAGCACCATCAAAATAGCGGACCGTGACGGTTGCATTTCCTGATGGAATGACCCCTTGAATCGGGGCATTGTGCGTATTGGGGAAGGCCACAAACCGATCGATCCTGCCGTTGGGATCGGCGATTTCGATGTACCATGAATCGAGCGTTGTTGTGGCATACCGATCGTTTGCTCCTACTACCAGCCGTGATCCTGGTGGAAGGGAGACCTGCCATGTCCCGGTCTGGTTTTTATCAGTAAAGACAATGGTCTGCTCGATCATCTCATTGGTTCCAAGCCGGATCGATCCGGAATTAACGGTGCAGGTGGGAGACGGGGTAGTTGTATTCAGGAGGGCCTGTGGGACAATTCCAGGCTCAATCGAACACCGGAACCGGTCGTCCATAACCTGACTGTATCCCAACGCCACATCGTAAATCCTGACCTCGTCCAATCCCCCTTTAAGATAGTGGGGGCAGGGTGTATCCGGTGCTGATCCCGTGCCGGCGTCAGCCCCAAGAATGATATAATTATTGTAATTGTAATTGATCGGACCCGACGCATTGACCTGGTTCCTGAGTACCCCGTCCAGATAGATCTTCGATGTAATGCCATCATACGTACCGGTAACATAGTGCCACTGGCGGGGGGTGATCCCCTCATGCAGGACCGGTACCGAGACGTCACCCATTCCCGCGAGGTTCACTGTCCAGTACAGATCGTTTCCATCGTTAAATCCCAACTGGTAGCCCCCGTCCTTGTAGCTTGAGATCAGGGTCTGGGGCTCTAATGTATCGACATAAAACCACGCCGAAACCGTTATCGCCTCCGTCGGGTGGTTCTGGAATGTCGGGGGAATGCTGACATACGCATTCTCACCGTTGAAGAGCAATGCTCCCCCGCACCCACCACTCCCGATGCGTGTGGGACCAACGAGAGTTCCGGCATCCCCGTGGCCCGATGCGTCGAGCGCGATACTGCCGCTTCCTTCGTTGAAGTCCAGGTAAACCGCAGGTTCTGCCTGAGTACCTGTAATGGTACCGGCAGGCTGCGCATGAACGCATCCTGCGAGGACCAGAAGAGTCAGGCAGATGAGCACATACTGATGCAGCCTCCAGGCCCGGTGCAGGGGAATCATGATGTTATCAATGGTGTATTGGGAGTCGTCCAAAAAGAAGATTGCGTTTGACTGATCATGATCAGCGGCGGTTGTTCCCGTCAACATCTTTATATTTTTCCGGAACGTTTACGGCTTAATGACCAAAGTCACCGTATATTCGACAAAGAACTGCCCGTACTGCCGGATGGCCAAGGCATTCCTGGAGAAATATGGCGTCCCGTACGAGAGCATCGATGTTGGATCCGATGAGACGGCGGCACAGAAGATGATCGAATTATCGGGCCAGCGCGGGGTTCCGGTGATCACGGTTGACAACGAAGTGATCATCGGGTTCGACTCACCCCGGCTCAACGAGCTCTTCGGTGAGACCGAGGCCACGGACATCTATGCCGTCCTGATTGTCGGTGCAGGTCCGGCAGGGCTGACGGCGGCCGTCTATTGCGCACGGAAGATGCTCAATACACTGGTCATCAGCGAGAATATTGGCGGGCAGGCGCTGGAGTCGTGGGCGATCGAGAACTACATGGGCTACAGGATGATCTCCGGGGAGGACCTGATGAAGAAATTCGAGGAGCATGTCAGGACCCTCAACATCCGCCTGGAACTGGACAAGGTCGTCTCCGTTGCCCGGGAAAATGATATATTCATTGTCAAAACCTTCTCGGACAATACTATCCGGGCAAGAGCCCTGATCCTTGCGCAGGGGAACCGCCCGAGAAAGCTTGGGGTGGCAAACGAGGAACATTATCTCGGCCGCGGGCTCTCTATATGCTCCACCTGCGATGGACCGCTCTACCGCGGCAAGAATGTGGCGGTGGTTGGCGGCGGCAACTCCGCACTCCAGACTGCGCTTGAGATGAGCGAAATTGCCAAATCGGTGAGCCTGATTGTACGAAGCACGATCCGGGCGGATCCTGTGTATTTCGAGAAACTGAACACGAAGAAGAACATTACAGTCCACAAGAATACCCGGATCACGGCACTCTCCGGTGAAAAGTTCCTCTCGGATGTCACGTTAACGGATGAATCGGGGAAGGAGCAAAAGATCGCCTTCGACGGCGTCTTTATCGAGATCGGTTGGCTGCCGAACAGCGAGATGCTCGAAGGGCTCGTGGATCTGAACGAGAAGAAGGAGGTCATTGTGGACCGCAACGGCTGCACCAGCGCACCCGGCATCTTTGCTGCTGGCGATATCACGAACGCGAAGAGCAAGCAGATTATTATTGCTGCCGGCGACGGGGCGAAGGCGGCGCTCGAAGCGTTTGAGTATTTGGTGAAACAGTAACGAATATCCAGAATAACGTTACGGATCAGTACTCCTTTATCCGTGAAACGATACCTATCCTTTTTTCTTATCCTTCTCCCTGTACCCTTCGAGCAGCACGGTCGCGATATTCTTCACCGGCTTCTCCGTGTGCCCCATAATATGGAACTCGCAGAACGGGCAGGAGGTGATCACGATTTCTACCTCAGTCTTCCCGATCTCGTCGCCCCTCCTGGCGCCGAGTGCAGCTGCCTCGTCCGGGTTGCCGGAACGCACTCCTCCTCCGGAGCCGCAGCAGATCGATGGCATCTCTACGAGGTCGACAACCTTACGGATCAGCTCGCGGGGCTGGTCACGGATACCCTGTCCCCGCATCAGGTGACAGGGGTCGTGGTATGTCGCTTTAATCGCGAGGTGTTCCGGGAGCTCAATCCCGTACTTTGTCAGGATCTCATTGATGTCCATGACTTTGAACGGTGTCTTGTAATCGTTCTTCAGCGTGGAGCCGCACCCGGCGCACATCGTCATGACCGTGTCGATCTTCCGTGACGCGAAGGTTTCGATATTCCGCTGTTTGAGCGAGTCGATGATCGTAAGCTGGCCGGTCCGGATAAGTGGAGAACCGCAGCAGACCTGCTCTTTTGGAATAATTACCCGGATTCCGTTCCGCTTCAGTACTTGCATCGCATCAAGTGCAGACTGGACCTGGCGCATGTTGTACATGCAGCCGATGAAGAAACCAACTGTTGCTTTCACGGGCCCGGAAGGTTCCAGCACTTCCCCGATCTGTTCGAGGAAGGTTAACCCGGTCCGGGGCACGCTCCTGCCGGTTTCTTTGATAAGTGCGGATACTTCCTGGTGCCTCGGAAGAGTGAGGCCCTTGCGGTTCGCATGGGCCCGGAGCTTCTCGATCGCCTTTCCCGGGATTTCGATCTTCTTCGGGCAGACCTTCCAGCAAGCCTGGCAGGTTGTGCAGGTAAAAAGTCCGTCCCGGACCGCATCGGAAATACGGTCGCCACTGTCCCGTGGATCGAGCTTGAGCCGCATTTCCTGCCGCATCGCGGTCGGGCCAAGGAACTTCGTCACGTCTACTGCAGGGCAGACCGAGACACAGCAGAGGCACTCGATGCAGTCCTTGAGGGGCTTCATCGCATCGATTTCAGCCTTCTTCGGCAGCACCGTCTCCTTCTTTGGCACGAGGGAGGCGATCTGTTCGAGGCACGGCACGAGATCAGTGACAAGATCCCTCTTCACATCAAGGTGGAGGGGCTCGATCGTAATCCCGTTTCGTGCCTCTTCCATGCAAGCCAGGACCGGCTCTCCGTTCACCCGCAATGCGCAGCTTCCGCACTGACCCGAGGAGCAGGAGTAGCGGTACGAGAGCGAGGAATCGAGCTCGTCGTGGATCGCGTGGAGCACGTTGAGAACCCGGGCGCCCTCGTTGACTTTTACCATGTAGGTCTCCAGATGGGGAGCCGTGTCCTCGTCCGGATCAAACCGGGATACCCTAACCGTGAACTCCTTCATGGCATCACCTCCCGGGGCTCGATCCCTTCACGGGACTGCGAGATGAACGTGTGGCCAAAAGGCGAGTGCTCTGCATCGTGGGTCTGCGTGATGTCGATCCGGACATGCGCCCCGCGTGACTCGGGACGGATAAGGGCGCTACGGCAGACGAGCGAGGCCGTGCAGCACATGTTTTGCACAATGCAGCATTCGGACAGGTTCCGGTCCGAGGCCGCCCGTAGGTGAACGGTTGCCAGTTGCGTTACCGTGGCCAGCGTCTCTTCGAGATCGCCCGCGCTCCGGAAGATCCCGGCACCATGCCACATGGCGAGCTGAAGATCCCTCTTCACGAGTGCCGGGTTCGTGTTCCCGGCACAGAACCCGGCAAGCCGCTCCAGATGAGCGCCGACCTGATCCCGGTCTACGGTTTTCCACCTCTTGCCGGCTTTTCCTGCCGCTTCACCGGCCCGCTTCCCAAAGACCTGCGTGTCTGCCAGCGCGTTGCCTCCGAGCCGGTTTGCGCCGTGCACTCCCCCGGCCACCTCACCGCACGCAAAGAGCCCGGGAAGCGTGGTCTGGCCACCGGCCGTGATCCGGAGACCCCCCATGATGTGGTGGGCCGTGGGGGCGACTTCCATCGGTGTAGTGCGGATATCGACGCCGAACTTCAGAAATTGCTCGAGCATCACCGGGAGCCGGGTCTCGATATGTTCGCGGGAGAGATGCGTGACATCGAGATACACCCCGCCGTGCGGTGTGCCCCGACCCTCACGGATCTCGGTTGCGATCGCCCGGGCGACCACGTCGCGGGTGGAGAGCTCCATCCGTGCGGGATCGTAACGCTGCATGAACCGCTCGCCTTTCGTATTCTTTAAAACACCACCCTCGCCTCGGACCGCCTCGGTCACGAGCCGGCCCCGGGCATCGTAGGGATAAACCGCGCCGGTCGGGTGGAACTGGACCATCTCCATATCGATCAGTTCTGCACCTGCGCGGTAGCCCATCGCAAACCCATCACCGGTACCGCTCGACGAGTTGGTGGAGATATCGTAGATCTTCGTCCCTCCGCCCGTGGCAAGGATCGTGCTGTCGGCTTTCAGGAGGATAAGGTTGCCTTTTTCATCAAGCGCCATCGCACCGATCACAGTGTCACCGTCTTTCAGGAGATCTATGACCGTGAATTCCTGAAAAGTGGTGACCCCGGTGCTATCGAGCCGTTCGACGAGGGTCACCATCATCTCGTGGCCGGTCCTGTCGCCGGCATAACAGGTGCGGGGGAACCGCTGGCCCCCGAATGGCCGCTGGGCAAGTTCATCCTGTTCCGTGAAATCGAAGACTGCTCCCCATTTCACGAGATCTCCCATACGCAGAGGAGATTCCCGGACCAGGTGGTTGACCAGATCCGGGTTATTGAGGTAGGCCCCTCCCTTAAGCGTGTCCTCGAAATGGATCCCGCAGGCATCCTGTTCCCGCAGGACTGCATTATACCCGCCTTCCGCCATAGGGGTGCACCCTCCTTTCCCCACGATGGTCTTGGAGATGAGGACCGTCTCGCCATACCGCGAGGCTTCGATTGCCGCGCGGACACCTGCCCCTCCGCTCCCGATCACGAGCACGTGGCAGTCACAAACCTCATCTGCAAGCATCTTATTATTTTGTGGATCGTATAGTTACATAAATAAATGGCACGTCCAAAGTGAGCGAAAGAATGAGATTTCTGATGAAATTCGGTGGGACATCCGTAGCCGATGCCCAGTGTATCCAGCGTGTTGTCGATATCCTCGAAAAGCACCACAAGGCAGGAGATGAACTCGCCGTTGTCGTATCGGCCCAGCGGGGTGTCACCGACCAGCTCATTGAGATTGCTACCGCTCTCCCAACTGCAAAGAGTGACACCTCCATCGCTCCGCTGATTCAGGCCCTCAGCAAACGCCATATCACTGCACTCGAAGGAGCAGCACCGGACTATGTAGCCGAAGTCGGTGCCGAGATGGAGGAGCAGCTCATAAGGCTCCAGAACATCCTCTTTGCGATCTACCACCTGCGGGAACTCACCCCCCGCTCGAAGGATTATGTCATCTCATTTGGCGAGCGGCTACTCGCCCCGATCCTCTCTGCGGCCATCCGTCAGCGGGGTATCGCCTCGAGTGTTTTGGACGGCTGCGAAGCCGGCATTCTCACCACTCCCCAGCACGGAGAATCTACATCCCTTCCCGAGAGCGACGAGCGTATCAAACGCCGTGTTGGCCCCCTGCTCGGGCATGAGATCCCAGTGATTATGGGGTTCATGGGCTGCACCCGGGAAGGGGTCCTCACCACCCTTGGCCGGAGCGGCTCGGACTACTCTGCCTCCATCATCGGGGCAGGCATTGATGCGGACGAGATCTGGATCTGGACCGATGTCGATGGCATCATGACCTGCGATCCCCGGGTGATCAACGATGCTCGGGTGATGGCATCGCTCTCTTACCTGGAAGTGATGGAACTCTCGTATTTCGGTGCAAAAGTGATGCACCCCCGCTCGATCGAGCCTGCGATGCGCAAGAACATTCTCGTACGGGTCAAGAACACCTTCAACCCATCCCATCCAGGTACAGTGATCGTGCGCAACGGACAGCGGGACAACCGCGTGGTAAAAGCCCTGACGTACATCGACAAGGTAGCAGCCATCAATATCAATGGTGCCCAGATGATCGGGAGGCCCGGTGTAGCAAAGGCGATCTTCACGATTCTTGCCGATCACGAAGTGAATGTAATGATGATCTCGCAGGGATCAAGCGAAGCGAACATCTCGCTGATCGTGGATGAGTCTCACCTGTCAGCCGCGGTGAAGGCCCTATCAGAACTCACGAAGCAGGGTGTCGTGCGGGAAGTATCTCACAACCACGATGTCTGTGCCGTCGCGGTAGTCGGGGCCGGCATGGCGGGAGCCCCGGGCACTGGTGGCCGGATTTTCACAGCACTTGGCCACGCCGAAGTGAATGTAATGATGATTTCGCAGGGATCAAGCGAGGCGAATATATCGTTTGTCGTGAACCAGAACGATGGGCCCAAGGCCGTCCGTGTACTTCATGACGAATTCCATCTGTCGGAGGAAAGCGATGAGTGAGAATGCCTATGCAGAAGCCGGTGTGGATATCGATCTCGAAGCAACGGCGATAAAAGCGCTAATCGGCAACCTTGGCTACAGACGCAAAGGAAATATAAAAATGATGGGATCCGTCGGCCACTTCGCCGGCCTGATTGATTTCGGCGAGATGGCCCTTGCCCTGACCACGGATGGCGTGGGCACGAAGATGCTCGTCGCCGACCAGCAGGGCGACTGGAGTACGGTTGGCATTGACTGTATTGCCATGAACGTCAATGATCTCTATGTCATGAATGTTGAGCCCATTGCGTTCGTCGATTACGTTGCCACTGACAAACTCTCAATCGAGAAGATGGCCCAGATCGGTATCGGCCTCAACGAGGGGGCGAAACGGGCGAACATTGACATCGTGGGCGGGGAGACCGCGTCCCTCAAGGGACTCGTGAGTGGCCTCGATCTGGCCGGTACCTGTCTCGGGATGCAGAAGAAGGAGAAGATCATTGCCGGTGAAAAGATCAGACCGGGCAACACGATCATCGGTGTTCCCTCGACGGGTGTCCACAGCAACGGCCTGTCCCTGGCTCGCCGCGTGGTCGAGAAATATGCCGGCTACGATAAGATGTTCCGTGGCAAAAAGACGTTTGGCGAGGAACTTCTCACCCCGACCCGGATCTACTTTGAGAGTCTCAAAGTTGCTGCCTCCTGCACGGTGCATGGCATGTGCCATATCACCGGTGGTGGCCTGCTGAACTTTAACCGGCTCAGCAAGTACGGGTTCCGGTTCGATTCGCCTATAACCCCACCGGAAATCTTCACATGGATCCAGAATGCCGGCGACATCTCGGCGGGTGAGATGTACCGGACTTTCAACATGGGCATGGGGTATGCATATGTCGTGCCAAAGGACAGCGTTGCCTGCGTGCTGAAGATGGTGACGGGGGCGCAGGTTGTAGGAGAAGTTGTGAAGGAGCCCGGGGCTTTCCTTGGGAAGACGGAGATCACATAAATCTAAAAAAGGTTAATCGTCTTCAAAATTTCTAAATTATTGATTTTTTCTGGCTCTGTTGAAACTCTTAACGGCATCTCCAGCACAGGGACAAATATGACGCCCTCTACCCTCAGCATCCATGGCTGACTTCACTTCCTGATTAGTCAAAACAAGCCATAATGGGGCTCCGTTGTATTTTCACCGGGTCCAGTGAACATCCTCTAACCGGGAATGAGTCCACCGTAGGATAATGCCTGCGAATTTTCCACGGATTGCCAGAATACGCATAAATATGGAAGAAATTCTCTCTCTTTATTGGTGTTCCACAGGACGCGTTTCCGGGAACGGTTTATCCGTTGCGGTTATGGAGATTGTGCAACCGGTCGCTTATGTGACCCCCTTTTTCCCGGACTGACCTTGAAAAAGTGATGAATATCGAGGGATTGACCGTTCTTGAAGGCGTCCCCCTCGAGTATATTCTTGGAGTCCCTTCAACAAATGGTTCTCTTGAGTTCCGGCAATGCCCTGTAATAATTGACGGAATTTGATCCTTAGTTATCTCTTCCTGCCCCTAGTCCGTTTGCAGGGATTCAGAGTACCATCAAATTTGTTACGTTCGCTCAAGTTCTTCGAAATCTGGGTGTATATCAGATTGGCAACGATCGATGACTATCCAAAATCTCACGGAAGAAAAATCAGAAAGGGTTCCGTGATTCAATAACGTGGATGTTAAAATTCTCCCTGGGAATTACAAATTTATCACAACTTCGTCAGAGCACATGATGCACATGCTAAAAGCCGGTGGCGTACCTGATATAATGCACGAAGAATGCTGGGAGCAACCTGGTAGTAGCTCTATCAGGCTAACGGTTTCAAGAGGGCCTGAAAAGAAAAAAATCGTTCTGAAAATTCAAGTTTGAACAGACCCCTCTTCCGGCACGTATGCCTCTTTCTCAGCCTTCTCCGCAATAATACCGCTGTTCCCACACGGGTCTTCGAGAATAAGGGTCACCGGAAACTCCCCGGCTTTCAATCGTACAATATCCGTAAGGAGTGCCACCGCATTTTCCTTCTCAATGTCAGTGCCCCAGTTGAGTGCACCCTTCACTACCTGCTCGATCCGGTCAAGTACCCCCTCCACATTGGATACAAATCCCTGGCACGAAGGACCCGGATCGATCCGGACACCCAGCTCCGGGATCTCGATACTGGCGCTCATGCTCCGCACAACCCGAACGGAGAGATCGTCGACGGTTTCCACTGCCATCCTGTACCGTGCGGGATCGGCCTGTTTCAGGAGCTGCGTATCGACAAACCTGTACCCGCAGGAGGGGCAGATCGCCGAAATAATGAGGATATCAGAAAAATAAGGAATATTTTCTGTCTTATACAGGTATTCGATTTCAGTATTGCAACAGGGACATGGACCCGGGACGACTGTCTGCACTTATGCTCCACCGATCTTGTCGCGCGAGATCTTCACTGACATGGGGGTCAGCACGACGTAGCGCTGGTCGCCAAGACCTATGATATCGCCGTTGACATCCTTTGCTACTTCTTTTAGATCCTTGAGCACGCGCTCGTAGGAGATCTTGTCCATTTTCAGGCGGGAGATATCAACTATTACGATGTTGCCGGAGTAGACCTCGTCTTTGACCCGGGGTGTATCCTTGAGATCGGTGATTGTCGCAATTTTCACGAGCAGTGCCGGGGATGATCCCCCGTGTTCCTCGTACGATGCGAGGTCAAGCTCCATGTAATCGTCGTCCGAGTTCGCCGAACTCTTACCAAGAAGGGTGTCTATGATTTTAACCATAAAAAAACTGTATGACGAAACTTATTTAATAGTATCTATTTTGAAACCATCTTGGGGGCATTTATGCGAAAAAAATGGTTAAAACTGCCCGTTTCCCGCACGAGAAAAGAGACAGTTACTGATCAGATTTCCATGTTCCAGATCTCGTCACCGACGTGATGGAACTTTTTTACCATCTTTCCTGCTGTACTGGCACGCAGATCGGGCGCATTCATGAGGGCAATACCGATCGCAAGCGGCTTGCCGTGCCGCTCGTCTACGATCTGCACGGGGCTTCCCGCCTTCACATCATCAGTACACGAGATGATTCCGGGCCTCATGATGTCTGCCCCGTTCACTACGTAGGGGATTGCCCCGGCATCGACCACCACCCGGCGCTCCGGGAATGATACCTGGACCGCGCCTTTCAGTGTCGGGAAGACCCAGTCATCTGTGGCCATCAGGAGCGGTTTCTTGCTGACCATGAAGAGTGAGACGTTTGCATTCGTTTCCAGTACCTCGATCATCTCCGCATGGAAGAGGTTTGCCGACGGTCCGATCTGAGCTGCTAGCCTTGAGAGCAGCTCATGAGCCTGGCTCCTGCGGATCGAATGGCGTTTCTTTACGACAATCTTTTTCATCGTTCTGCATCAATATTCAGAGCGCAGGCCTGAAAATAATATGCCTCCTCCGGATTCCCCGGCGTTGTGCATGAGCCATGTATGCCCGTTTCATTCCCCGTAGTTCCCATTATTGGCAGCAGGAAACCTTATTGCCCTGAGGGGATCTACGGTATGTTTAAGTAAACTGCTCGCACACATATATTACTCCAGAGCGATGGTAACAGGGTATTATTATGACCAAAAGGCCGTTGGATATTTTGGATCTGGTGCTGAACCGTCAGCCCGTTATTATCTCCCTTAAAGGCGGGAGAGAAATACGGGGCGTTCTCCAGGGATATGACGTACATATGAACCTCGTGCTCGACAAGGCAGAGGAAGTGGAGAACGGGCAGGTCCAGAAAGTAGGCACGCTCATCGTCCGTGGGGATAATGTAATTTATATCTCTCCATCACTCGAACAATAAGGTGAAGTAACATGTCAAAAGGCACTCCATCAATGGGCAAGATGAACAAGTTCACCCATATCGCCTGCCGGCGCTGTGGGAAGATCTCGTTCCACGCCCAGAAGAAAGTCTGCTCTGCCTGTGGTTTTGGCAGAAGCACCAAGATGATCAGCAACAAGTGGAACAACAAAAGACCGAAAATCCCGACGCATTAAGAGTTGTACTATGTGTGGAATCGTTGGCATCGTCGATGCTGGCGGTGTATCAATCCAGCTCTATTATGCCCTGTACGCTCTCCAGCACCGTGGGCAGGAGAGCGCCGGAATATCCACTTTTGATGGCACCCTGCTCCACAAATTCAAGGGAAACGGGCTTGTTGCCGATGTGTTCTCCCCCTCTGTTTTATCCGATCTGAAAGGAACGTCCGGCGTAGGTCATGTGCGGTATCCGACAACCGGCGCGAATCTTCCCGAGAATATCCAGCCCCTGAACTTTCAGTTTCAGGATCATTTCATTTCCGTTGCTCACAATGGGAACCTTGTTAATACCTGCGATCTCCGGGCCGAGTACGAACAGTCTGGACAGATCTTCACGACAACGACCGATACCGAGATCATTGCAAAGATTCTGATAGACGCGATCAGCAACTCGGGATCGGTCGAAGACGCAGTTGGTTTCTGTATGCGCAAGTTAGTGGGATCCTACTCGGTCGTGATCATGATCGACGGGATCCTTTACGGATTCCGGGATCCGCTGGGTATCAAGCCCTTCTGCATCGGGAAGACCGAGGGCGGGTATATGGTGGCCTCTGAGAGTGTTGCCGTTGATGCCCTGAGTGCAAAATTCCTCCGTGACGTGAAACCCGGCGAACTGATCCGGATCGATGCTGACGGGATCCGATGCATGCAGATCGCGGTGGCCGGCAAACGAGCCCACTGCATCTTTGAATATATCTATTTTGCACGTGCCGATGCGGTCATCGATGGGGTGCTTGTGTACGATGTTCGCCGGCAGATCGGCCAAAAACTTTTTGAGGAAGACCCGGTGAAGGCTGATTCGGTTTGTTCGGTGCCGGATTCGGGAACTGCTTACGCTATCGGGTACGCAGAAGGCTCGAAGATCCCGTTTGTTGAGTCCCTTATGAAAAACCGATATATGGGCCGCACGTTCATCATGCCCTCCCAGAAGGAGCGGGAGAAAGCGGTCCGGATCAAGCTCAACCCGATTCCCGCACACCTGAAGGATAAATCTATTGTGCTCGTTGATGACAGCATCGTCCGGGGAACGACTTCCAAACGAATCATTGAGATGATGCGGGATGCCGGGGCCCGTGAAGTCCACATGCGGATTGGCTCTCCCGCAATCAAGGCCCCCTGTTACCTTGGCGTGGACATGCCGACCCGTGAGGAGTTGATCGCGAGCAACAAGATCGAGGATGAGGTCCGGCACAGCATCACGGCAACTACCCTCCACCACATTTCGCTCGATGCGTTAGTAGAGGCGATTGGGTTCGATCGCGAGAGCCTCTGCACCGGCTGTCTTACAGGATGCTATCCTCTTCCAATTGAGGGAGAGAAAGCAAAGACCTGCCAGATCAACTTCGTGGATGGCACGGTACAGTCCAAGCTCGGATCGTTTGAAGCGTAGGTAACGGCCGGTGAAATGAGCAAGGCCCGTTAAAATATCTTATCTCTAGGCTGTGTAGGCCTCTTTATGACTTGTTTTTCCTGCACCAGGTTTTTCCCGGAATCATTTTTTATAAACAGATACTGATACTGGTAGCATAGGCTGATTGCTTATTAGGTAGCCCATGCCCCCTGCACCCAGAATCCTAATCGTCGGTGAAGATCCCCTCATCTCGAACCTTATCTCAACGATGCTCCAGAAAAAGGGATACGGAATTCTGGGGATGCTGACAACCGGTCAAGAGGCCCTCGTGAAATCCGTGGAGCTGGTACCTGATCTCGTCATCATGGATGTGAACCTTGCCGGGCAAATGGACGGGATTGATACCGCCCATTATATTTTTCAGCTCTTCCATGTCCCGGTCCTTTTTGTCTCGGGTATCTCTGAAGAAGCGAAGCTTGCACGTATCAATTACTCACAACCCTATGGAATCGTTTTCAAGCCTTTCAATTCTGTGGAGATTACAACCTGTGCAGATCTTGCATTGTATTCTCATGCAGATCGGGTAAGCATGCTGGGAGATTTACCTGTTGGCAATTCCCGGAAGATGATGGACAATCCGGATGAAGCGATAATGATTCTGGATAAACGGGGTCGGATTGTTTTTTTCAATATCTTTGCCGCGTGGTTCGTTGACATGCCTCTTGAAAAAGCATTCCTGCGACACTGGCGGGATGTCATGATGTTCGTCAGCGACACGACTGGAGAAGAGGTCAGCGACCCGGTCACCGAAGCCACAAGGCAGATGGCCGGCTCCATTTATGATGCCAGCATCTCGCTGGTTACCATAACTTCAAAACGAAGAAAAGTAATACTCGCCATCCGCCCGATCAGGGACAACCACGACCGCTTCATCGCTTCGGTCATATCCCTGAAGGAGAATAAGAAAACCTATATGTGAACCCGGAAATTATTGAATCCGGCAGGATCTTCCATGGAGTATATCCGGCAGGTGTTCAACAGGTTTGCACAGGACTACGACACGCAGCGAGAGTACATCATTCCGGAGATGCGGCAGTTTTACGGTGCTGCGGTCTGGGCAGCGGAATCGGAGAAACCAGAACCTGAAATCCTTGATATCGGCGCCGGGACCGGACTTTTGAGCGCGTATATGCTGGAGAAATTCCCGCAGGCGCACCTGATACTCGTGGATATTGCCGAGAAAATGCTGGAGGTGGCACAACAGCGGTTTGACGGCAGACTGAATACGCAGTACATAGTGTGTGATTATTCCAAGGGAGATCTTGACGGGCCGTATGACATCGCCTGCTCTGCCCTCTCCATCCATCACCTCGCCACGGAAGACAAGCGCCGGCTTTTCAGGCAGATTTTATCTGTGCTGAATCCGGGAGGGATGTTTGTGAACGCGGACCAGGCGGATGGAGAGACCCCGTACTTCCGGGAGCGATACCTGGAGTACTGGAATGAGTTCCTGGAAAGTGGCCCGATGACGAAAGCGCAGCAGGCAGAGATCCTTAACCGGCGGGACACTCTTGACAGGAACGAGAAACTATCGGACCAGCTTGCGTGGTTGCGGGAGGCCGGGTTTGCTGATGTAGATGTGGTGTACCGTAACCGGATGTTTGTCGTGACTGTGGCAAGAAAGGCATGAAATCTCTTAGTCACTCCCCAATTTCATGACCTGATGTCATCGGAGCCTTATATGGCCCCCGTTTGGCAAATAACGGGATCTTAATTTTTCTGCAAAGGAAATCATGTCCACGCGCATGGAAAACCTTTATTAAAATTGTTATTTTTTAAATTCAATCGAGATTATCGGTTTTTACACCTGCAATTTAGGGGCCCTGCAATCGCCCCTCTTTTTTGATGGGGTTTAACCTGTGGATGCGGGTAAAAACCGTTTATTCAGGAATGCCCTTGCTGCTTCCTGAATCACCTTGCAGAAAGACGAGTACACGCTCCATGAATAACCAAACGAATTCCAGCTAATAACAGCCAGTCTTTGCCCCTAAAAAATTTCAGCCGGCTCCCGGACATTGTCTAAAAATTATCCCTCACGCAATGATTGAATTATTTGGTCGCGATCATAATTATTCCTGAAAATGATCATTTGATTCGTTCAAATTCCAATGTGAAATGTTCCGGACACGTTAGCCCTCAAAAAAATCTCCTGTCGATTCTGGCAGGCCGTCAAAATTAATACATTCAATACCGGAAACTGTTCAGTATCAGTTAATAACTTTCGAAAACTGTTTAGTAGCGAGGGATGGATTTGAACCATCGATCTACGGGTTATGAGCCCGTCGGGATATCCTGACTACCCTACCTCGCTTCCTATAATCAGGGTTATAATATAGTCGGCATCCGCAGATATACTTTACTCACTTCCGGACAATTTTCCAGGGATGTCCGGTTCGCTAGCATTAAATGTACAGCATCGGCATAACTGAATTATGGATGATGAGATCCAGCGCCTCCGCGAGAAGCGGATGCAGGAGATGACGGAGAAGATGAGACACGCAGACAAGGGCGCGGTACAGCATGTCGACGAGATGCATTTCCAGCAGTTCATCACCACGAACCAGTATGCCGTCGTGGACTTCTGGGCTGAATGGTGCGGTCCCTGCCAGCGGATCGCGCCCATCATGGATGAGCTTGCAGGAGAATATGGCGACAAAGTGGCTTTTGGGAAGTGCAATACCGATGAGAATCGCCGGCTCGCAATGCAGTTCAACATCGATGCAATTCCCGCGATGATGCTCTTCTCCAAAGGTCAGCTGGTGGACCGGATTATCGGCGCCTATCCGAAGGCCGCGATCCGCGAGAAGATTATCCGGAAGTTCGGGCTGGACTAAAACCTATTTTTAATAAAAGAGTTACTGGTTGTTTCCCATCCCGTTGAGCTTTGCCGCCATGACGAAGTCGTTCTTCGTGAGGCCACCGGCGGGATAGGTATAGAACGAGACCTCGACGAACCGGGACTCCTTCATGCAGAGGTCCGGGAAGTGCCCCTCTTCTGTTGCGAGGGCTGCGATCTCCGAGATGAAGGCGATACAGGTGGCTGCATCGGGTAAAGTGAATGTGCGGGCAATGTGCCCGTTTTGAAGTGACCAGCCCGGTATCTGCCCAAGGAGCTCGATCGTCTCCTTACGGGTGAGCGGCGGGGAGCCGGCCTTGTAGGTTGTGCACTTCTGCTGCGCGAGTTCCATAGTTATGTCTCGGTGCGCAGGACAAAAAAAGTTTCTCCCGGAGAATTGGGGGGGTAATCCAGTAGTATTACGCCGTTATTCTGCGGCAGAAGGCGAGGCCGGCTGCCGGGTCATTACGGGAAAGGCCATAATGCCTGGGGCACAACCCTTGTGTACTGTGTCGTCCGTTTTCTCTTCCTTGCACGAGTCACTCAAGGGTGTGCTTTCCCAGCGGCTCGCGTGGACTGATCTCCGCGATGTGCAGGAGCGGGCCTACGTCGCGATCTCTTCCGGCAATGACGTGCTGGTGATCGCACCCACCGCGGGAGGGAAATCGGAAGCCGCCTTAATACCTGTGATGGATGACATACTCAAACACGGCAGGAGCGGGATCGCCTGCCTCTACCTATCACCTCTCAAGGCGCTGATCAATGACCAGGAGGAGAGGTTCGCTGCGTTCTGTATTCCCACGTCACTCACGGTGACGAAGTGGCATGGGGATGTGCCTAAGGGGGATCGTTCGTGGAAGGAAGGTGAACCCCCGCATTTCCTGATGATCACGCCGGAATCTCTCGAAGTTCTCCTCCATGAACGGACGGTATCCGTCGATCTACGGAATGTCCGGTCGATCATTATCGACGAACTCCATGCGTTCGTGGAGACGGATCGCGGGGTGCAGCTCAAGGTACTGCTCGACCGGATGGATGAGATCACCGGGCGGAAGGTGCAACGGATCGGGCTCTCGGCAACGACCGGCAACCCCGATGAGGTGCTTGCCTGGCTCTCGGACGGCCGGCAGAGTGCGGAGCTGGTTGCAGTCCCGGCCCCGCCAAAAGAGAAGCAGTTCAGTTTCCTCGTCGAGTCGGATGAACGACGGCGAATCGATGCGCTGGCAGGGATTGTTACCGGCAAAAAGTCGCTGGTCTTTGTCAACAGCCGGAGCGTTGCCGAGCATCTGGCCCGGGCGCTTGAGGGACGGGTGCGGAACCTCCGCATTCATCACTCCTCGCTCCCGCCGGCGACTCGGAAATCGGCAGAGGATGCATTCCTTGCCGGTGACGGGGCCTGTATCATCTGCACGAGCACGCTTGAGCTGGGGATCGATATCGGGGATCTCGACGTGGTGGTGCAGGTCGGGTCACCTGACTCGGTCTCCTCGTTTCTCCAACGGATGGGCCGGAGCGGGAGACGGGGGATGGCCGCGTACTTTGCCTGGGTGCTCAGGGACCCCTGCGAGTTGCTCTGCAGCGTTGCGATCATCGAATGTGCCATGGACCGGCAGGTCGAGGACCTCCTGCCACCGGAGCAGCCCTGGAATGTCCTGCTCCAGCAGGTATTCCTGTACCTGCACAATGTGTCGCGGGCCGGGCGGGGAATGCTGATCACGAACTTGCTCTCTCGCCCGGTGTTCCGTGGGATCAGCAGGCAGACGCTTGACCGGGTGATCGGGCATCTCATCGCGGAAGGCTACATAACGAGCGATGGGGAGATGCTGATGACCGGGACCGGAGCTGAACGGATGTTCGGTCGCTCGAACTGGAAAGATCTCTACTCGGTAATAAGCGGTGGTGGTGAATACCGGGCGGTCACGCCCGATGGCGAGGTGGTGGGTAAGCTCGATGCCCGGTTCGTCAATACCCGCGCCGGGGAGGACGTCTCGCTTGGCGGTCGCATCTGGTCGTTGGTGAAGAGTGATGAGGGACACAATCTGGTCGTGGTCGTGCCATCCGGCGGTGCCGGCTCCGCACGCACCTTCTGGACCGGTACCGGGGAGAGAAGCCTCTCGCCCCTGGTCTGTCGGAGAATCCAGCAGATCCGGGACCGTGGTGGCACAATTCTGCCGATCAGGGACGAAGAGCAGGCGCTCCTCTCTTCCCCGCTCGCAAAGATCCCCGAAAGTGGCGGGAAGACACGCCTTGTTGTTGTCGAAACGCGGCGAAATGAGCGGCGGGTTGTCCAGGTTTCCTCCCCAAACGGGAGCCGGTTCAATCACCTCCTTGCAATCCTGATCCAGAAACGGCTGGGGGGGAGTGCCCGGGCTCGGTACAATGATTTCGTGATCCGGATCACAGGGCTCGGGAAGACCCGCGGCCGGGAGCACGTGGTATTGGCGCTGCTTGCAGTGCAGGTCATGGACCGGGATGCAATCGGCTCCCTGCTTCCCTTGCCGCCCCGTGAGGGCTGGAAGTTTGCCTGTCTCCTGCCCGATACAGTATTCCGGGAGTTCGCGCTTGCGGACCAGTGGCGGATCGGTAAATTCCTAGGGACGATCGCAGCCCTTGAAGTTTTTGCTCCCTGATCCATGATTACGGATGGAGATCGCAAGGAGCTGCCGAGTGTATAATATCCCGGGTCGCTGATCATTTTTTTACCCAGGCTGCTGACAGTACGGTATGAAGAAACTGTTTGTGCTTCTCTCCCTCGCAGTTGTATTTGTTATGGCCGGCGGGTGCATCCAGTCCGCCCCAATGCCTCCTGCGAGCACTCCGGTACTGACGCTCATGGTGACCCCTGCGATCCCGGGAGCAGCCTGGACCCCGGTTCCCACGGCTCCCGTGATCACTCCTGCAAACACCGTTTCGGTCTCCGATAACACAATCACCATTATGAAAAATGCCTTCATTCCGGCCAACCTGACGGTGACCGCGGGATCGACTGTCCGGTGGGTGAACGGGGATGATCACCCGCACCGGATCGAGTTCTCCAACAAGGAGTTCACCACGTCCACCTATCTCCTTGCAGCAGGCCAGTCATTCAGCATGCGGTTCGATTCCCGGGGTACCTATGATTATGATTGTATGATTCACCCGTACATGCAGGGTTCTATCACGGTCGAATGAGCCACGTTTGTCGGGCATCCCCAGCCTTACCTTTTTCTGCAGAAATCCCGATCCGGACCCGCAGGTATAACCCATAAGTCGTTTACATGGTAACCATGGTGTCCAATGATTGCGATCTGCTTGTTATCGTGCACAAAAAACACCGTAGTCTCACACGTACATAAAAACGCAGGGATCCTCCATGTCTTCCAGGCATTGATAAATAACGGAGGGGCTCAAAATCGGGTTATAACCCGATCATACGGAGCACTGTCCCGACAAGGATGCCAAACATTGAGGTGGATGCCGAGAGCATCCCCAGAATAATATATCCTACAATCGCACCGATCTTCAGCGGCATATAGGTTTGATTCAGGTTCAGTCTCCGGATGGCCCGGAACGATTTCGCGTCGCCGGATATCAACGGTTTATTCTGTCTGATTCGAAACATGTTCATGCACCCACCCATATACGATATCTTCCATGCACGAGATGATACATGGTATTTGCCGATGCTGTTGTATCAAGTACTAGGGACAGGCTCTATTTAATAATTTTGAAATGTCCAAAGCCAACAATCCTCGTTTTTTTACGTTATTTGCATTAAAAACGCGGATATTACCCGGCATTCCGATTTTGACGTTATAGTGGTGCTGGAGGGAAAAATACCGAAGAGCATCAGCCGGAAAAACAGGAATTAATCTGTGTATAACGCCGAGGGGGAGATTTGAACTCCCGAGGCGCAAAGCGCCAGTAGCTTTCGAGGCTACCGCCTTCCCGGGCTAGACTACCTCGGCACCCGGTTCTCTTATTTTTTTCCTCGATTCCACTAATAGTTATCTGAGCCGTGGTCATATAGCACGGCATTATGGATTGTTTTGAATCTCATGGCAGGATTTGAATTATTCAGATCCCTGAATGAATACGAAAAACGGGATGGATTTTTTTATAATTACATACCCTGCGGGGCGCCGGCCCGGCCGCCCTGCTGGGTGATCATCATGTCATCCACGCGGATGAGCATGACGGCGGTCTCCGAAGCGCTCTGGATAGACTGGCGCTTGGACCTGAGGGGTTCTATGACGCCTTCTGCCAGCATGTCAACGACTTTGCCTTCGTAAACATTCAGGCCGGCGTTCTTCTTACCCTTGGAGTGGACATTCTTGAGCTCTACCAGCTTGTCGATCGGGTTGAAACCGGAGTTCTCCGCAAGTGCCCTCGGGATGGACTCGTACGCGGCTGCATAGGCCTCGATGGCAATCTGCACGCGACCGCCAACTGTCTGGGCGTACTCGCGGATCTTCATGAGCAGCTCGGTCTCAACCGCTCCGCCACCAACGACGTAGGTACCGTCTTCCATCGCATCCATTACGACACGGGTGCCATCGACAACGGCCCGCTCAAGTTCGTCGAGCAGGTAGTCGCTGGTTCCACGGAGCAGGATGGTTGTGGTCTTCGGGTTCTTGCAACCGGAGATCCGGGTCACATTGCCGTCAGCATCCTCTTCGACAAGGTCTGCGGCCCCGAGATCCTTTGCCGTGAGGGACTCGGGCTTGCTGACAATGTTCGCATGGAGTGCCCGGCCGGCATATTTCATATCCTTCTCGGGCACGTCTTCGATTGCAAGGATTCCGGCTTTCGCAAGGTAGAACTGGGCGATGTCGGAGATGCCCTTCTGGCAGAGGAGAACATTTGCGCCGCTGTCGATGATCGTGTCGGCGAGTTTCTTTAAGGCTTCGCGCTCCTGTTCGCTGAAGGCAGTGATCTGTTCAGCTGTGGAGATCTTGATCTTCGCCTTGACTTGGGTCTTGGTGATCTCCAGGGGGGTCGCAATGAGGGCGACTTTTGCCTTGCTGATCTTCTTGGGCATACCCTCGTGGACCCGGGTCTTGTCGATGACCACGCCGCGGATCAGTTCGGCGTCGTCCATAGACTGTCCCTTCTGCTTCTTGATCATCACATCTTCTTCGTCAACAAGGATCTTGCCGTTTGCCTTCTCGGCCACGGTCATGACTGCATCGACAATAATGCCGTCAAGCTTGCCCTTTACCTGCTCGATAGACTTCCCGGTGATGGCGGTATCGGCGATCTTGATCAGGAGTTTCCGGTCCGAGGGATCGAGTTTGAGCGACAGGCTGCTTACGATCTCCAGCGCCTTCTCCATCCCCATGCGATAACCCTGCGCGATGACCGTCGGGTGAATACCCTGTTCGAGCATCGATTCTGCTTGTTCCATGAGTGCGCCGACAAGGATGACCGCGGTGGTGGTACCGTCGCCGACTTCATCGTCCTGGGTGCGTGCGACTTCAATCACCATCTTCGCGCCGGGGTGCTGCACGGCGATCTCCCCGAGGATAGTCGCGCCGTCATTGGTGATGACGATGTCACCGGTAGAGCCGACAAGCATCTTGTCCATGCCACGGGGGCCAAGCGTTGACCTTACGGCACCGGCGATCGCCTTTGCTGCCGCAATATTCGAGCGCTGTGCTTCCTTCCCGTAATTACGCTCCACATTTTCTTTTAAGATGATAATTGGCTGTCCAGAAAGCATAATGGATCCTCTGATGTTGTAAAAGGTGGAATTGAACTTCTATATAAAATGTGGGTATACCCTGCCGGAACGCGGGTACACGGAAAAAGGATGGATTAGTCTATACGGGAGATCTTGAAGAGCGAGTATACCGGGACACCATCAATCTCCTTGATGCCGCGCTTGTCAAAGATCACCCAGATCGCGACCGGGGTCGCGTTGTGCTTTTTGAGATACTTGACAACTTCCTTCATCGTGTTGCCAGACGTGATCACATCGTCCACGATGATGCAGCGCTGGCTGCCGATGGCAGCAAAGTTCCCGCTGATCGATCCGGTGGGCCGGTCGCTCTGGTTCTGTTTTGCCGGGTGGTAAATAGCGAGCTGGGCTGTCTCCTGCACGGCAATAAGCGTAGCAAGTGGGATACCAGAGAGGGCAATGCCCACGATAACGTCCGCTGCCGGGGATCCTTCACCGTCCTTTGGCTGGGTCTGGTAATACCGGTTCAGGAGCATCAATGCGGTCTCTTCCAGCAGGGGGGCATGGCTTGAGACCGCGGTCCAGTCGATATGGACATCCTTGGGTGCGGTTGTTCCCTTGGCTTGCGTGAGCAGCCACGTCACCGTCTCCATGGAGAGAGAGAGTTCATCTGCAATCTGACCCGGGCTATGGCCTTCTGCAAGGAGCATCTTTGCCCTGTTGATCAGATCGTCAAGCGAAGACATGAACAGAGATTCGCCGGTATCTATTTAAGTTTTCTTTTAATCGCCGCACCACAGACCGGGCACTCCCCGTCGTGGTCGTAGTATTTCCCGCAGCCACAGCACCGGTATTTCCAAAATACCCTCTTTGCCTTTCTCTGGGTGATGGGATGTGTCTGCACGCCAAGCGCGATAGCAACATTCTGGATTGCAAAGTCATCCGTGTACAGGATAGCCCCGAGATCCAGCGCAAGGGCAAGAAGTTCCCGGTCGGTATCGGAGATGACGCCGGAGTCTCGGGTGGTCACTGCCGCCGCCCGTACCCGGTCCTGGTTTCCGCTTCCCGGGGAAACCACACGTAACCCGGCGGCAGAGAGCTTCTCGAAATTCCCCTTCGACCGGATGTCGCGCAGTTCGTCGCAGACCGAGGGTGTGGTATACAGTTCGCCGTCCGGCTTGTTGTCCGAGAAAAAGATGCTTGCATCCAGCACTGCTTTCATGGGTGCCTGCCCGGGAACATTAGACGCGGACTCATGGCTGCACCCTGCCGGAATGCCGTCAATGGCTCCTGATGGCGTTCGCAATCCGGTCTGCCGCTGATACCTTGCTGCAGGCCCGCTCAATCGTATCGCTGCAGATCACATCGCGGATACCGGTACCCATGAGCCGCGCGTAGGCCCCCCCGGTGAGCACGCCATGAACACATGCGGCATAAATGTCGGTGGCTCCCTGCTGGTAGAGCATGCCGGCAGCAGTAACAATTGTTCCCCCGGTCGAGATAATATCATCGACAATGACCACCGGCCTGCCGGCAGCAGAGAGTTGACGGGGCGCCATCCGGACTTCAAGGCCACTCAGCCGGGTCTTTTCAAGATGATCGTATTCCCAGCCCCCTGCCGATGCGACCTGCCCGGCAAATGCGAGGGCCCCGTAGTCCGGTGCAAGGATGAGGGGATTGTCGAGATCAAGGGTCCTGATATATGCCCCGATATCCGGTGCAATAGAGAGGTTCTGTGCCGGTGCCGGGAAATATTTCAGTATCTCAGGCTCGTGAATGTTGACGGTATACACATCTTTAACGCCCCGCCCGATTGCCTGTGCTACGGCCCGGGCACTGAGCGGCTCGCCCGGCTGGAACCGCTTGTCCTGCCGGGCATAGGCCATGTAGGGAAGGACAAGGTGGATCCGGGAACTGTCGCATGCGTCGATTAGGAGCAGGAGCTGCACGAGAGCATTGTTATCCACTACGCTCCCGACTATAATGGTCTCTTCCCCGGTTTCCCCGGTGACGAGGTAGTGTTCCCCGTCAGGGAAACGGGAATATTTCACATCGACAAGCGGGATTTTGAGTGCCCGGGCAAGGCGGGTGGCGAGGATTTGGGATGTCTCCGTATATACAATGTTCATGGTATCGTTCCTTACACCGGGATGGGTGACTAATTGCATTTCCTGTGAGTTACCTGTCTGGTAAAAAGTATTGCGGTTTTCCGGTTTGAATAGTTTGGGAGTGTGATGCATCAATTGTCACCATGCATTCCCGTCTGTCATACCTGCGGATGCTATCAGCTGAAAGTACTTAAACTAGCGTGAGACATTGTATATAAAAAATTCAAGGGTAAAAGAGAGGGCACAACCGCAATGGAAAATTCCAGTCAACTCCCCCAGCAGGAAGGGCAGACACTACCGGCCAGCGAAGGCACAGCCAGTGAAGTTCCTGAGGTGCAGAATGCAGACAGCGCTGGCATAACCTCATCGCAGATTGAAGTACCTGCAAAATTGATCGACCAGGTGATCGGCCAAGAACGTGCGGTGGAAGTCATCAAGAAGGCGGCAATTCAGCGGCGGCATGTCATGATGATCGGTAGCCCCGGTACCGGTAAGTCGATGCTTGCAAAAGCGATGGCTGAGCTCCTGCCAAAGGAAGAACTGCTGGACATCCTTGTCTACCCGAACTCTGACGATCCCAACAACCCGGTGATACGGACCGTAGCCGCAGGGCGCGGCAAGCAGATTGTTACCGCCCACAAGGCCGAGGCAAAGAAGAAGATTCAGTTCCGGCAGACCCTCCTGATGCTCCTCCTGCTCGGTATTGCCGGATATGCTATTATTACCATGCAGCTCCTTATGGGGCTGATCGCAGGCGCATTTGTCTTCATGGCCCTGCGGTATACCACCCCCCGCGAAGAGACAATGGTGCCCAAGCTTCTTGTCTCCAATGATACCAAGAACATTGCCCCATTCATCGACGGCACTGGCTCCCATGCCGGCGCGCTTCTCGGAGATGTCCGGCATGACCCGTTCCAGAGCGGGGGTCTTGAGACTCCGGCTCATGACCGGGTCGAGGCCGGTGCGATCCACCGTTCAAACGGCGGGGTTCTCTTTATCGACGAGATCAACACGCTTGATCCCCACTCCCAGCAGAATCTCCTTACAGCCCTTCAGGAGGGTGAATTCCCGATCACCGGACAGAGCGAGCGTTCGAGCGGCGCGATGGTCAGGACTGAGCCTGTGCCCTGCAGGTTCGTGATGGTGGCGGCCGGGAACCTTGATGCAATCCAGGGAATGCACCCGGCCCTCCGCTCCCGTATCCGCGGGTACGGGTATGAAGTCTATATGGCCGAGAGTATGGAGGACACCCCCGAGAACCGGCAGAAGTATGTCCGGTTCATTGCGCAGGAAGTGAAAAACGACGGGAAGATTCCGCACTTTGACCAGAGCGCGATTGATGAGATCATTCGCGAATCACGCCGCCGCTCGAACCGCAAGGGGCATTTGACCCTCAAGCTGCGTGACATGGGCGGCCTGATCAGAGTTGCCGGTGATATAGCCCGGCAGGAGAACGCAGCAATTACAACGGCAACCCATGTCACTACCGCGAAGAAGACCGCGAGGTCGATCGAAGATCAGGTATCGGATGAGATCACCCGTCATCTCAGAGAATATGAGATGACCGTGGTTGAAGGCACCCGTATCGGGCGCGTCAACGGCCTTGCCGTTACCGGCAGCGATGCGGGCTCTGTCCTTCCCATCATGGCCGAGGTCACTCCTGCGCAGGGTGCCAGCGGTACCGTTATTGCAACGGGAATGCTCAAGGAGATTGCTCAGGAATCGATCAAGAACGTGAGTGCGATCCTCAAGAAATTCACCGGCAAGGATGTCAAAAACATCGATATCCACATCCAGTTCATCGGCACATACATGGGTGTCGAAGGGGACTCTGCATCCGTCAGCGTTGCTACGGCAGTGGTGAGCGCTATCGAGGGCATTCCTGTCAGGCAGGATATTGCAATGACCGGGTCGCTATCGGTTCGGGGCGATGTCCTTCCGGTCGGAGGTGTGACCTATAAGATCGAAGCCGCGGCCAAGGCAGGCATCCATACGGTGCTCATACCCCGTATGAACATGGGCGATGTCCTGATCGAGGAGCGGTACAAGTCCCTTGTCACCATCATCCCGGTCGATACTATTGACGATGTCCTGAAGTTCGCACTGGTCCCGGAGAATTCTGACGGCTTCCTAACCAAGCTCAAGAAGATGGCGATGAGATCGACCGTGATGATCGCGGATGCGCCTCCCGTCAATCAGACAACGGCCTGAACGCTCATGGACGGCATCGCCTATTACGACCTGCGGCATGTGACCGGTGAGGTCACCCACATCGACATCGATAACAGTGTAGTGGAATCTGCCGGGACCTCCTTTTTCAACAAGGCCATACTCCGGGTGCTCGACAGGAGCGGCTGGGGAATTCTCCAGATCGATAATTACACTCCCTGTACCGGTAGGAAATTCGATGAGCTGCTTCGGCAGGCCTCGAATCTTGCCGGGATCACCCAGGAGAGCGTCACTCTCGCGGATGTCCCCCGTGGCATTCTCACGGTTCCGCAGCTTGTCGAAGATCCGCGTAACGTGAGCATCGAGGAGAAATCCTCCCTCCTCGCTGCGATCGAGAAGAGTGCCGTGCATCCAGATGTGGTGAACCGCCGGGCAAACTACGTCGAGCGGACCGAGCAGGTCCGGTTCGAGGACAGCTCCGGGAATGAATATTCATATGAGATGAGCCGGTCCGGGTTCAATGTCCTTGCCGTGGCCTCCCGCAACGGCAATATCCAGATGGGTTATGAACGGGAGCACACCATCCACGGGTTCAACCTCCGGCAGCATCTGGAGCTCGGGAAGAATGCTGCGGAGATCGCGGTCGCCCTCCTTGACGCAAAAGCGGTGAAGGGTGGAAAGATGCATGCGGTGCTCGACCCGGAGCTTGCCGGCGTCTTTGCCCACGAAGCGGTGGGCCATGCGAGCGAGGGGGATCTCGTGCAGGAAGGCAACTCCGTACTTAAAGGAAAGATCGGGCAAAGGATCGGCAATAATACCCTCACTATCGTTGACGATCCCAGTTTCCCCGGATTTGGGTTCGATCCAGTGGATGCCGAGGGTGTGGCGGTCAGACGGACCGAGATCATCAGGCACGGGATCATCAACGCATACCTGCACAGCAGGGAATCTCTGACTGCGGTGGGTGACGGGGATGCCGGCCACGCACGGGCCATGCCGGGCGAGCCGCCCCTTGTACGAATGAGTAATACGTTCATTGAATCAGGCGATTCTAAAAAAGAGGAGATCTTTGCGGAATGCAAACGGGGGATCTTTCTCAAAGGCTCCCGGGGCGGGCAGGTTGATCCCGGGCGGGGCATCTTCCAGTTTAACGCGGAATACGGGTATCTTGTCGAGGATGGCGAGTGCACACAGATGGTCCGGGATGTCTCCTTGTCGGGAGAGATCCTCACGACACTCCACGGGATCGTCCTCTGTGGGAACGACCGGATGATGAGTCCGGGGTATTGCGGGAAAGGAGGTCAGAGCGTCCCGGTCAGCGACGGGGCGCCCCATATCCTCCTGAACGATGCGGTGGTGGGTGGCAGTGGCGTGGATTGAGGAACTGATCAAAGTGGGGCAGAAGACCGTTGATGAGGTTGAGGTCTTCTTCGTCCAGGGTACCAGCGTCTCTGCGGATCTCCGGAACCGGAAGATCAGCCTTGCCACGACCGCGTACGACTGCGGACTTGGCATCCGCACGATTCACGAAGGCAGGATCGGATCATCGGGTACCAATGACCCGGCCCGTTGGCGCGAATGCCTGGACGCGGCGATCGCAAGCAGCAGGCTTGCAACTCCAATGAAATGGGACGGGCTGCCCGATGCCCGGCCGCTCGCACAGGAGGCGCTCACCTTCGATGCAAACGTGAAGATCGATCCCGTCGTGGCCCGTGATCTGCTTGTGGCGATGCTGGCTGGGGCAGATGAACATCCTGCAGAGGTGACATCAGGATCAGCAGGACTTTCAGCAGCTGAGGTCACGCTGGCCAACAGCCATGGAGTGCGGTATACCAACCATCACACCGGTGTCTCCCTATCCCTGGAAGCGATCGTGTCCCAGTCTACCGGCTACGAGTTCGATCACTCATGGTCCCTGGACCGGATCGACCCGGCTTCTGTTGGGGAGCGGGCCACGTTCTATGCCTGTGAGTCCGCAGAAGGGAAGGATATCCCGTCCGGGGATTATGACATCCTCCTCTCTCCGCTCGCGTACGCGGAACTTCTTGGCAATGTCTTTGTCCCGGCCCTGAGCGGGAGGAACGTGCATGCAGGACGGTCCCGGTTTGCCTCGTTGATTGGCACTACCGTTACCGATCCGCAGCTCTCCATGTACGATGACCCCCTTCTGCCCGGTGCAAACGGGAGCACCAGGTGGGATGCAGAAGGAACGCCCACGAAACGGGTGGATTTCATCCGTGACGGGGTCCTCGAATCGTTCGCGTACGACATACGGACCGCGTCCCGGTACGGGAAGCAGAGCACGGCAAACGCAGTGCGCGGAGGATACGGGGGGCTACCGTTGATCGGCCACCACAACTTCGTGGTTGCCGGGAGAAGGGACACTGTGGACGACGAAAGGATTCTCTATATCCACAACATGGTCGGTGCCCATACAGCAAACCCTATGAGCGGTGAATTCTCGGTGGAACTCTCAAACGCGTTCTGGATGGAAGACGGGGTGTTCCAGGAGCCGGTCCGGAGTGCCATGCTCTCCGGCAATGCGTTTGACATTCACAATGCAGTCGGAGGGCTGAGCCGGAAGACCCGGTCGATTGGCTCTTTCGTTCTTCCGTCAGTTAAAATAGAAAAACAGCGTATTATTGGTAAATAGGAGATATCATGACTGACCTCCTCGTTGCGCTTCTCCTGCTTGTCGTCATCGTCATCATCGTATGGTATCTGGTAAAACACATTTCCGCTATTATAGTGAACGCGATCCTCGGTCTCCTGCTTCTTGTTCTCATTAATTTCCTGCATATCATGCAGTGGGTGGGAAAGCCGGATCTCGGGTATGATCTCGCTACTCTTCTGATCTGCGCTATCGGGGGATTGCCCGGGGTGCTTATCCTGATGCTGATCAGTATCCTCGGGATCACGATTTAAAAACTATCATCACACTTTTTGAGATATTTATAGGAAGTTGTTGACAGGGTTTTCACTGCATTTTTCCAGATTCTCAGAACACATTTGCTTCCGAGTAGACGAGCACCTGGTCCTGCATCAATTCGTAGGGCTTGATCTCACGCGAGTGTGCTGACATCCTCATCTTCACAACTTCCAGTGCAAGGTGGACATCCGTGAGATCCGAGGGACGGACATACCGTAGCAGGATTACGGTGTCGGAAAGGTACTCGATCAGGGCATGTCGGCTCGAAAACACGTTATCCCGGTCAGTCTCGGAGGTCATCATAATCGTACACTTCTTGTCCCGGAGACCCTCAACGAACCTGAACATCTCCTGACGGCGTTCGAAATCCGTGGTAAAGAGATCCTCAAAAAGCGAGATCGGATCGATGACAACCCTGTTAGCCCTCACCTCTTCGATCAGTTTTGGCAGCTCGTTCTTGATCCGGTTGTTCGCCATGTTGAAATCCGTGGGATCGAGCTTTATCACGTAGAGCGATTTATTCAGAAATGGCCTGACATCCCAGCCCTTCTGTTGCATATAGGTAATGATTCGGTCTTCGCGCTCTTCGAGACTGATGTAGATTACGTTCTCTCCCTTCGTGAGCCCATCCCACGCAAATTCAAGCGAGAAGGTTGTCTTCCCGGTACCGTATGTACCGATAATGGAACAGATACTTCCAGGGATGAGTCCACCCCCCAGCATATCGTCAAGACCCATGATTCCCATTTTAACGCGTTCCCCGTTCATATGACCACCCGGATGTTGCTCACTTCAAACCCTCCTGAAGAGGAGATTCGCACGGCGAATTTCACCAGATCGCGCTCCTCGAGGTGGGGCATGACGCCCCGGAATTTTTCGAAGTACATCACCCGCTGCCGGCGCGCACCACTTGTCTCCTCCCATTTGAAGAGGAGGACAGCATCGGCGATATCCGCTAGCTCCCGTTCTTCGGAAGAGTTGAGAATGCCCCGGCTGAGCAGGAGGTACGTGGTGATGTTCCGCTGCTTGGAGATCCGCTGGAGTCCTCTTAAGAAGCCCGTGAGGGTATGCCAAATGTTAGGGATGGTTTTCTGCGTTGCAATATCCGTGATCGAATCCAAGACAACAAGACTGTCAGGTGGTATGCTGTTGATCACGTTTGCCAGCTGGAGCAGGATGCTCTCGTGACTGGCCCGTTTCTGGAGTCTTGATATAATATCCCCGTGGCTGTACCAGTCGTCAGGCACAATACTGTTGTCAAAATAAAGCTCTGAGAGATCCTCGAATCGTATGCTATTGATCAGTGTCTGAAGACCGTCAAAATGCAGGGAACCGGCAATATCCTGCTGCACATCCTCCTTCAGCCGGGTGAACGTGATATACCGGACTTCTTTTGCTCGGAGGATCTTTTCTGAAGCCTTCTCTGTCATTGTATTCAGTGTATTGACAACCGAGTTGTACGTGAATTCGTAATTCCCGGCCCCGATGTCTCCAAGGAGAAGGATCAATGAACCTGGTGGAACCCCCCCGTCAAGAATAGGATCGAGTGATAAAATCCCGGTAGGCATTTTCTGTGGTGTATGTTCCTGCATATCTGGGGCTCTCCAAGGCATTGTTTCCGGTGTGTCTGCAACGAATCTCTCACCGACTGAATGATAAATATATCTGTCGGGCAAAGATAATAACCAGGCTGGTCGGGAAAAAAGTAAAAAAAGGCTGGAAATGTTCTGGAATGACCCATAATTATATAGAATGGTCATCCGAATTATAATTCGGGAGAATCCAGAGATGATATTACGGAGAGCCGTGTCATGCGGATAGCAGATTTCATAAAATCATTAAAAAAAGAAAAACCACCGGGCGTGCAGGAGCTGGTCTTCCACGACCCCATCGCGGAATCCGCCCCCACGGGAAAATCCGAGATTGGGACTGAAACCGCACCTGCAGGTGTGTTACCTCAGTCCAGAAAACCAGACGCCACTTTCCGCCATTATTTTTCCCTGATAAAAAGACTGGCGAAACCAGCGATCGAAGAGTATGATTTTGAACGGGATGGAACCCTTGTCGATGTACATATCCCGGATGGGTATGATGAGGTCGACCAGTATTGGGTAGAACGCGGACTCTCGCTTGTCATCATTGCCAATAACCGGCGCTCCAACCAGAAGGAATACCTCATCTTCGAACCGTCCCTTTCCGATTTTGAATACGAGCTGCTCGAACGGCTTTACGAGGACATGAGAGACGTGCTGATTCTCTCGTCAGATGAGATCAGGAAAGACAGGAAACGCATTCTCCTTGAAAAGATGCACGGACTTCTGGATGATTACGGCTTGGATCTGGCGGCGTCCACGCTTTTCAAGCTCCAGTATTTTCTGATCCGAAATTTTGTCGGCTGGTCGCGGATAGATCCCCTCATGAAGGACTCGATGCTTGAGGATATATCCTGTGACGGGAACAAGATCCCGCTCTTTCTTTATCATCGGAAATACCGGAACATCAAGACCAACATCGCCTTTGAATCCGAAGTTCTCAACTCCCTTGCCATAACACTTGCCCAACGCTCTGGTAAACATATCTCCACGGGATCTCCTATGATTGATGCAACCCTGCCTGACGGTTCCCGATTACAGCTGACCCTTGGTACTGAAGTGACTACGCGCGGCACATCATTTACGATCCGTAAATTCCGGGAAGAGCCGTTCTCACCTGTCGAACTAATGGAGAATGGAACGTTCAATGCTGAGGCGCTTGTCTATTTCTGGATAGCGATAGAGAACAACAAGAGCCTCCTCTTTATTGGCGGAACCGCCTCCGGGAAGACCACCTCTCTGAATGCGGTGTCGCTTTTCATTCCGCCCGTCGCAAAAGTAGTCAGCATTGAAGATACGCGTGAGATCACACTCTACCATGACAACTGGATCGCCAGTGTTACCCGGGAAGCCCTGACGGATGTGGGGGGAAACGCGATCACCATGTTCGACCTCCTACGGGCGGCGATGCGGCAACGACCCGAGTTCATCCTTGTCGGGGAAGTCAGAGGGGTCGAAGCCCAGACACTCTTCCAGGCAATGAACACCGGTCACACAACGTTCTCGACAATGCATGCAGGCAGTGTCGATGCTGCTATTCACCGGCTTGAGAGTGAGCCCCTGAATGTGCCACGGAACATGCTGCAGGCTCTGAACATCATCAGCGTTCAAGGCCTGATCTACCACGGCACTGAGCGCGTCCGCAGGGTCCAGGAGGTTGTCGAGATCGCTGGTATCGATTCATCAACTGGCAATCTTCAAGTAAATAACGTCTTTGTCTATGACCCGGTTCACGACGTTTTCAGTTATACCGGCAGATCCCAGATATATGCTGATATCGCCGAAAAGCGGGGCTGGACTCGTGAACAGCTCGAAAATGAGATTGCCCTCCGCATCACCATTCTCAATGCAATGAAAAAGCAGAGAATCATGGATTACATTTCAGTGGCGTCCCTCTTCCATGCCTATCATATTGATAAGAAGGCTGTTCTCTCCAATATCGAAGACCTCCGCAAGGTATTCTGATGATCGTACGCAATTACTTGTACCGCTGGATAAAGCGAGATCCTCTCCGGTACCATGGACTGCACGCGGACATGATTTCCGCCCGGATTGGCATGAGCCTTGAGCAGTACCTTTGGCGTTCGGTCAAATTCGCGGTTGTCACCGGCATCTTGTTCATGATCCTCGGATATTTTGTAGGTGCATTTCTTACCTTGCAGATGGTGACAGTGCGGGGCGGGATCTCGAATGTGTTCAATTTACGGATGCCAGTCATCCTCAATACAATCTATCCTACTATCTACATCCAGGCAACGGTCATTATATTCTCGTTTTTTGCGGGCACATATCTCGGCTATACTCTACTGCTGAAAATCCCGGGAATCGCGAAGAACAACCGGTCCATCAATATCAACCTGACACTGCACAACGCGGTTGCCTACATGTATGCAATGCGGAGGGGTGGTGCCCAGCTGATGCCAATCTTTCGCTCCCTTTCAGACAAGTCGAACATATATGGTGAGATAGCCTTGGAATTCCGGCAGATTGTCCGGGATGCCGATTTCTTTGGGTATGATGTGGTCACAGCGATTCGTCACTTATCGGAAACCACCCCCTCGGAAAAACTTAAGATCTTCTTAGTGGACCTCCTGTCAGTTATCGAGAGCGGGGGTGACATGGCTGAGTTTCTCTCTATGCGGGTTAAGCTATACCAAGAGGAGGCACGATTCGAGCAGCGCCAGTTTCTCAATATCCTTTCCATGGTTGCCGAATCGTACGTGACCCTATTTGTTGCCGGGCCACTCTTCCTTATCATCATCATGGTTGTGATGGGGATGGTAGGCAGTGGAGCAGTTCTGCAGCTTTCTCTTGTTATCTATGCGATCATGCCGATCGGATCCCTGATCTTCATCCTATTCATCGATTTCATCTCGATTAAGGCTGAGAAGACGGAACGATATGTCAGGATCAAATGGCTTCATACTTATTCTGATGTTACAATCGTTCAGAAAAGCAATGAAGAGCCACTGTTTGAGCAGCTGAAAAAATACGATCGGTTGCGCTCCCTTGTCTATCACCTGCGCCACCCTATTGAGAGTCTTATAAGCAACGTTAATCACACGCTCTTCATCACGGTTCCTGTAGCAATCGTCTACCTCATTCTTGTCTTCATAAAGGTTCCTCATTACCATAACGTTGAAACCTACATCAGCGTGATCGATTCCCATGTGGTCATCGCATCCCTTATTATTCTGATCCCCTACGCTGTCTTCTACGAGCTCTGGTCACGGAAAGTGCTCGGTATCCAATCTCTGATCCCAGATTTCCTTGAGCGGATGTCCGGCATTAATCAGGTAGGGTTGACCCTTGCTCAGGCGATTGCAATCATGGTGAACACCAACCTCGGTCTCCTCAGTTACGAGATTCGGCGGATCAAGCGGGATATGGAGTGGGGTGCGAACTTTACCGAAGCACTCATGCGGTTCGAGGAACGTGTCAGCACACCATCCATCGCCCGTACCGTGGCCCTGATTACCAAAGCAAGCGAGATGAGCGGACAGATCGGTGAGGTACTCACCATTGCATCGAGCGATGCCAAGATGAGCGAAGTCTTAAAAAGGGAACGCCGTGCTGAGATGTTTATTTATACAGCGATAGTATACCTCTCGTTCTTCGTATTTCTCTTCGTGGTGGCCGTGTTGGTAACACAGTTCCTGCCGGCTCTTCCAAACATCTCCACAAAAGGAATTCCATTAACCGGGGCACTATCAGGCCTCGGATCCATCCCCACGGTAACCTTCGGCCGGCTCCTGTACCATGCCTGCCTTATCCAGGCCCTCTTCTCTGGCCTAATCGCAGGTCAGATGGGTGAATCCTCAGTTGCAGCGGGAGTAAAACATTCCTGTGTCCTACTCATCATATCCCTTGTGGTGTTCAATTTCGTGCTTGTTGCGCTCTGAAGTTCCGGGAAATAGATTTCCCTCTTTTGCGAGATACCATTAAATCTTCATGTGAAGATGTGAAACTGAGGTGAGAGAAGATGTGCACTGTCGGGGGGGCCCCTACCGGGGACCTTAACTTCGATGATGATCGGGTGAAAGTGAAGAACTACCGCTGTAATGACTGCGAGGAAAAATTCCCTCACATCAACCCGAACAAGAAACCAGTATGCCCGAACTGTGATTCGGATAATGTCACTGAGATATGATCCATCCTCTGGCCGATGAGTTCCTGCTCATCAGCGGGGAACACTCTTTTTTACTGGTCGCAAAAGCGAATGCCCGGTTCGGCCTCCGTATCGAGACCATGGATGCGGAATTCAGCCAGACCGTGGATCCTGACGATCTCATCGTGGTCTCGGCACCGGAAGGTGGTCCTCTTGAACCGGCCATCATGCTGGCAGAGTTTGTCAGGACATACCGCATGCCCCTGATAGTCCTCCCTAAGGAGCATCCAGGTTCCCGGCGGTTCTCCTTCCTTGTCTCGGTCTGGCCGGAGATCCATACCAGTTGTTCGATACGAAGGGGAACACATCCGGAACAGCACATGATCTGTTCAAGTGACGAACTGGCCGGACTGATTTTCAAAGGGCTTCCCGGCACTGTGGAGATCTCCGGTCTTTGTGCAAATATTATTCCAAAATATGTAAAATACCGTATATTAATCGATTATTCCCGATTTACGGGATGAATTGTATCAGTTTCTCTCTCAGAACTGCCTCTTTGATCGAGAATGACAATACATATATGTTTTTTTTAACCTACTATTGTACTGCCGTGAGAGGAGGGTTGGATGAAGACTGAGGTCCTAAGAGACATCAAGAAAGCTGAAGAAGATTACCTGTCAGTGATCAGCAAGGCCCAGGAACAGAAGAAAAAGAGACATTCTGAGGCCGAGCTCGAATCTGACAATCTGGTAACGAAAGCGCAGAGCAATGCAGAACAGTACAAAAAGCTGAAACTGGAAGAAGCACGGCACCAGGCGGCACTTAAGCACGCTGAAATCATCAAGGGCGGCAACCAGCGCGCAGCAGCACTGAAACAGAAGGGCGAACAGGACCTTCCAAAGGCAGTGCAGCTGCTGGTTTTGCGGTTTAAGGAGCAGCTGCATGTTAAAGCCTAAGCAGATGAGCCGTCTTCTCATCGCCGCTTCCCGGGATCAGATGGGCCCGGTCATAGCGGAGCTATACCGCTACCATCTCTTCCATATCGAGGAGTACGTGGAGACAGGGGCGGAAGGCTATGAGGGATTTAAGATCGGTACGCCTCTTTCAGGAGCAAGCGAAGCATCCGGTGACCTGCTGAAGGTCAGGGCAATAGAGAACGCCATTGCCATCCGCGGTGATGACATGGAACCGGCAGCCCGGTCTTCCCGGTCAGAACTCCGGGCACAGATCGAGCGTGATCTCCCGGGTCTCGAACGTGATGTTGAGGAATTAACCCAAAAGCGTTCGAAACTCGAAAACCGGTCAAAAGAGTTCGAACAGAAGATTGCCGAGATTACGCCGTTCCTGGGTGTTCCCGCCGGGCTTGAACTGTTCCGCGGCTATGCGGGTTTTACCGTATATGCCGGGTACGTTTCAGGTGAGGTGACACTTTCTGTCCCGTGCGAGCTGTTCTTTTCCAAAGGCAGGGAGAAGAACTTCATGGTTGCCGTTGTTCCCTCGGGGCAGCGCAACGAGGCTGAGCGGGCCCTGCAGGAAGTGTCATTTCAGTCAATCCCGGTTCCTGATGAGACCGGTACACCGCAGGCCCGGATCGATTACTATACCGGGCAGATTGCAGATCTTGCCCGGCAGATTGCAGACCTTAATGGGAAACTGGATACCGTCAAACAGCAGCACGCCGGGTTCCTGGCTGCCTGTGAGGAGTTCTTAAAAGCCGAGGTGGAGAAAACCGAAGCACCACTACGGTTTGCAACCACGCGGCAGACCTTTGTGGCAGAAGGCTGGATTCCCCAGGACAAGGTTGATGAAGTGACTGCTTCCCTTGTCAAAGCGACTGGTGGCAGGATCTTCATTACTGTGGTACCGACCGACTTGGAACATGATGCTGTGCCAGTCGAGTACAATAACCCCAAGTTTGCACAGCCCGCACAGATGTTGATGGATGTCTATTCGAGACCCCGGTACACGGAAGTGGATCCGACACTGATGCTCGCCATTGTGTTCCCGATCTTCTTCGGTATGATCCTTGGGGATGTCGGGTACGGCCTGATCCTTCTTGTCATGTGTTTCGGCCTTCGAAAATTTATCAAGGGTGAAGAAGGGGTGCAGTTCCTGTCTGTACTCCGGAATGCCAGCATATCGAGTATCATCTTCGGTCTGCTCTTCTCCGAGTTCCTCGGATTCGAGCTCCCGTGGCAACCTATCATCTTCTCCAGACACCTTCTGATCGGTGGCGGAGCGGAAGGCGGTGCAGGCCCGGCAATTCCTGCACTGATGATCATGTCGATCTGGATTGGTATTCTGCACATCACACTGGGCAGGGTGCTCGGTATGTACAACCATGCACAACAGGACCATGGCGACCACCGTATCAAGGCCGTGATGGCGAACTTCGGCTGGCTTGCCGTTATGTGGGGGCTTGTCATCGGAATCTGGTCCAACGTTGCAATGCCGTATATGCCCGATCTCACCGGGCTTCCGGCGATTGCATCTGCACTGAACGCAGGGACCCTTGCCGGGGCAGTTCTCATCCTTATCGGCGTGGCTTGTATTGCCAGGGACTCGATCCTCGAAGTGGTCGAGCTGCCCACGATCATCTCTCATGTTCTTTCCTATGCACGTCTTGTCGCGGTCGGCTTGTCATCTGTGGCCATCGCGATGGTCGTCAACTACATGTCCATCGGGATGTTCATCAGTCCCGGTCTCAAGAGTCTCTCCATCGTTGGAATTGTCATGATCATTGTCGGTATCGTGATATTCCTGCTCGGGCATGCGCTCAACACCGCACTGGGTATCCTGGGTGGAGGGCTTCACTCAATTCGTTTGCACTATGTCGAATTCTTCACCAAGTTCTACAAGGGTGGAGGCAAGAGGTACGTTCCATTCGGAATGAAACGCAGATTTACGGAGGAATAAATTATGGTAGACGCATCAGTAGCAGTAGCAGCAACAGATCTTGCATCAATCCAGGCATCGCAGATGGGAATGAAGGCAATCGGCGCAGGTCTCGCCGTTGGGCTTACCGGTGTCGGTACCGGTGTGGCCGAGATGGGTATCGGAGCCGCTGCAGTCGGTGCAATTGCCGAGAACAAGGATTTCTTCGGTCTCGGTCTTCTCTTTACCGTTATCCCCGAAACCATTGTCATCTTCGGTCTCGTCGTCGGTCTCCTGCTGCTCTTCTGAAGGAGAGAACAATGGGACTGGAAGCAGTAGTCGAAGAGATCAGGGAAAACGGCAGGAAAGAAGCGGACCGGATACAGCTGGAATCCAAGCAGGACGTAGATCTCATTCTCGCCGCCGCCAACAAGCGTGCAGGGGAGATCAAGCATGCCGCAGAAGGGGAATCAGCAAAACAGTCCGCCCATCTCATGGGCCAGGACGTTTCCGCTGCCAATCTTCTCGTCAAGCGCGAACTGCTCAATACGCAGAAGGCCCTTCTTGACCAGGTTTACGAAGCGACCCGATCGGAAATTGCCGGTCTCCCTGAAAGCTTCCATCGGGAAGCAATCAAGAAGCTCCTCACCGAGGTAAAAAAGGAGATCCCCTCCGGGACGATCTATTGTAATGCCCGGGATGTTGCGACCGCAAAAGCGGTTATTGCTGAACATCCGGAGTTTGCAGGATTTGTTGTCGGGGCACCGGTTGCCATCGATGGTGGTCTCCTTATAGAAGGTGCAGGGGCCGAGTTGCAGATTGATTACAGCTACCGCACGTTCCTTGCGAAGGTGTGGGAATCCGGGTTGAAGGATGCGTCGGATATCCTGTTCGGGTAAGGAGGCACACGTATGGGTGTGAATATTTCAGCACCGTACATCTATGTGTGTACCAGGATGCGGGTGAGAAAGGCAAAGCTCCTCCCTCGCGAGGAGTACATGCGGATGCTCAACATGAGTATCCCCGAAATTACCCGTGTCATCGAGGAAACCGAATACAAACAGGAGATAGACGAACTCGGGACGACATTCAAAGGCATGGACCTCGTGGAAGTTGCCCTGAGCTGGAACCTGGCAAAGGAATACCAGAAGATCCAAGAGATCACCCCGGGCACGCTCAAGGCATTCACCCGGGCATACCTCCGCCGCTGGGACATCCAGAACGTCCTTACCATAATGCGGGGCAGGGTGCAGGGTGAGAAGACCGGACGGATCAAGGAGATCCTGATCCCGGCTGGCAGCCTGGATAAGGTAGTGCTCGACCGGCTGCTTGCTGAAGACAGCAACGACCGGATTATCGAGCTCTTAAAGGATCACCGGATCTACCCGGTCCTTGCACAGGAGTACCCGGCAGCAAAGGAGAGTGGTTCCTTCTCCCGCATGGAGAACGAGCTCTACAAGGATCTCTATGCGGAGATCATTGCCGATGCAAAGGCGGGAATCAAGGGCGGGGCATCGTTCCTCTCCTACATCCAGCTGGAGATAAACATCAAGAACGTCAAGACGCTTTTCCGGTTGCGAGCGGATACCCGCTCTGATGATGTCCGGGAGATGCACATCCCCGGCGGTTCGCTGTCTGCAACGGATTTTGCAAACCTGAATGCTATCAGGGACCAGAACGAATTCATCGATCAGGTCAAGGCAATGATCCGAAGCGACAGCCTACATGTGCTGCTCGATGAGCTCAAAGGTCAGAAAGCCATGCACGATATCGAGGTACGGCTGACCCGCGTGCAGATCGAACAGATGGAAAAGATGTCCAAACGCAATCCCTTCTCCATCCACCCGATCCTTGTCTACCTTGAAAAGAAGAAGCATGAAGTCTTCAACCTACGGGCCCTTGCACGCGGCAAGGAATCGAAGTTGCCCTCGGAGAAGATCGCAGAATATCTGGTGATGTAAATGGAGATTGCAGTTATCGGCAACAGTGAGTTCATTCTCGGGTTCCGTCTGGCAGGCATCCGCAAGACGTATGCAGCAGAGAACGATGAGAAACTCAACGAGCACATCACCCGTGTGCTGCAGGATGGCGAGGTAGGGATTCTCGTCCTCAACAGCAGTGATATGGAGAAGATCCCCCGCAGGCTCCGCGCCACACTGGATAATTCCGTGAAGCCGACCGTCATTGCCATCGGCGGCGAGGAAAAAGGCGGCCTGTCCATGAGAGAGAGAATCAAGAGATCGGTGGGTGTTGATCTGTGGAAGTAAAGGACAAACAAGCAAAAGAACAGAAACATGGGGTTCTGAAAAGAATCGCCGGCCCCGTCGTAACGGCAGTCAATCTTGATGCCCACATGTACGATGTGGTGAAGGTCGGCAAAGAAGCGCTGATGGGAGAAGTCATCAAGATCCAGGGCAATAGTGTCATTATTCAGGTGTACGAGGATACTTCGGGTATCCGCCCAGGCGAACCGGTAACGAACACCGGGCTCTCCCTTGCAGTTGAACTCGGGCCGGGCCTGCTTACAAGTATCTACGATGGTATCCAGCGACCTTTGGAAGTGCTCGTAGACAAGATGGGTAACTTCATCCAGCGCGGTGTAACAGCACCCGGGCTCTCCCACGAGAAGAAGTGGACCTTTAAGCCGCTTGTCACGGCCGGCGACAAGGTTGAACCAGGTGCAATCCTCGGCGAGGTTCAGGAGACGAACATCGTCCACAAGGTCATGCTTCCGCCGAACGCGAAGGCGGGCGTTGTAAAAACGATCAAGAGCGGGGACTTCACCGTTGACGAGACCATCTGCGTTCTCGATGATGGGCGTGAGTACCCGATGATCCAACGCTGGCCGGTCCGTGTTCCCCGCCCTGTGAAAGAGAAGATGAACCCGACGATCCCGCTGATCACCGGTCAGCGTATCCTTGACGGTCTCTTCCCGATTGCAAAGGGTGGTACCGCCGCTATTCCCGGCCCGTTCGGGAGCGGAAAGACAGTTACCCAGCAGCAGCTCGCCAAGTGGTCGGACGCCGAGATTGTGGTCTATATCGGCTGCGGAGAACGCGGCAACGAGATGACGGAAGTTCTGACGGAGTTCCCTCACCTTGAAGACCCGAAGAGCGGCAAGCCCCTGATGGAGAGAACTGTACTCATCGCAAACACCTCCAACATGCCGGTGGCAGCCCGTGAAGCATCGGTATACACCGGTATCACCATCGCGGAATACTTCCGTGACATGGGGTACGATGTCTCACTGATGGCAGATTCGACATCCCGCTGGGCAGAAGCAATGCGTGAGATCTCCTCACGTCTTGAAGAGATGCCCGGTGAAGAAGGATACCCGGCATACCTTGCTGCCCGGCTCTCGGAGTTCTACGAGCGGGCCGGCCTTGTCAACACCCTCAGCGGGGCCCGCGGCTCGGTCTCGGTCATCGGTGCCGTATCCCCGCCCGGCGGAGACTTCTCGGAACCGGTTACCCAGAACACCCTGCGCATTGTCAAGGTTTTCTGGGCACTGGACGCGAAGCTCTCCCAGCGCAGGCACTTCCCGGCGATCAACTGGCTGAACTCGTACTCACTGTATCTCGAAGCCCTCCACGACTACTATGACAAGGAAGTCTCTCCCGAGTGGAACCACATCCGGTCATGGGCTATGGAAGTCCTCCAGAAAGAGGCAGAACTCCAGGAGATCGTTCAGCTCGTCGGTTCCGATGCCCTGCCCGAATCCGAGCAGGTGACGATTGAAGTCGCTCGTATGATCCGTGAGATCTTTCTCCAGCAGAATGCATATGACTCGGTTGACACGTTTTGTGACATGAAGAAACAGTACGACATGATGAAGGCGATCAAGACATATGCGGAACTCTCATATGCAGCCCAGATCGCCGGCGTCAGTCCTGCCCAGATAAATGCGGTCAAGGCCAAGAACGAGCTGGCCCAGATCAAGTTCATCAAGGACTACAAGCCCGAACTAGCGAAGATCATGAAACAGATGGACGATGAGTTCAACACACTGAGGTCGGCAGCATGAAGGAATATAGGACGATCAACAAGATTGCCGGGCCGCTTGTCTTTGTCGAAAAGACCGAGCCAATTGCCTATGGAGAACTCGTGAATATAGTTCTTGCCGATGGTTCAACCAAGCGCGGCCAGGTGCTTGACACGAGCGACGAACTCGTCGTTGTCCAGATCTTCGAGACCACTGCCGGTATCGGGAAAGATAGCGGCGTCCGGTTCACGGGTGAAACTATCAAGATGCCCGTGGGAAGAGAGATGCTCGGCCGTATCCTGTCCGGCGGTGGCAAGCCTATCGATGGCGGTCCCGAAATTGTTCCGGAGAAGCGCCTGGACATCAACGGTGCCGCGATCAACCCGTATGCCCGTGGTATGCCGGCTGATTTCATCCAGACCGGTATTTCCACAATCGATGGGACTAACACCCTTGTCCGTGGTCAGAAGCTCCCGATCTTCTCGGGCGCAGGTCTCCCGCACAACAATGTTGCGCTGCAGATTGCCCGCCAGGCAAAAGTGCCCGGTTCGACCGAGAACTTCGCGGTAGTCTTCGCTGCTATGGGTATCACCAAGGAAGAAGCGAACTACTTCATGCAGGACTTCGAGCGCACCGGTGCGCTGGAACGTGCCGTAGTCTTCCTCAACCTTGCAGATGATCCGGCTGTTGAGCGTATCATCACGCCCCGTCTCGCACTGACCACTGCTGAATATCTTGCTTTCGAGCTTGGTATGCACGTACTTGTCATCCTGACTGATATGACCAACTATTGTGAAGCGCTCCGTCAGATCGGTGCTGCCCGCGAAGAAGTGCCCGGGCGCCGTGGCTACCCGGGATACATGTACACGGACCTCGCCAACCTCTACGAACGTGCCGGTATGATCAAGGGCCAGAAGGGTTCGGTCACCCAGATCCCAATTCTGACCATGCCCGGTGACGATATCACCCACCCGATAGCTGACCTGACCGGGTACATCACTGAAGGGCAGATCGTGGTCAACCGTGAACTGCACCGCAAGGGTATCTACCCGCCCATCAACGTGCTTCCCTCTCTCTCCCGGTTAATGAACCTTGGTATCGGTAAAGGCAAGACGCGTGAGGACCACAAGAAGGTTTCCGACCAGATGTACGCAGGATATGCAGAAGGCAACGATCTTCGTGGCCTCGTGGCCATCGTCGGTAAGGATGCACTCTCCGAACGTGACCGGCTGCTCCTCGAGTTTGCCGATCTCTTCGAGAATAAGTTCGTCCGCCAGGGATATGATGAGGATCGCAGCATCGACGATACTTTAAACATCGCCTGGGACCTCCTCGCCACACTGCCGGTCGAGCAGCTCACCCGTATCGACCGTGATATGATCAACAAGTACCACCCGAAGTTACGCACTGGTGCAAAGAAGGAGTAATCATCCATGGCGCTGCGCGATATCAAGCCAACCCGCTCGGAACTGATCAACCTCAAGCGGAAGATCCAGCTCTCCCAGCGTGGCTATAAGATCCTCAAAATGAAGCGCGATGGACTGATCATGGAATTTTTCAAGGTCCTTGCGGAAGCAAAGGACAGCAGGGGGGGCCTTCTCAAGAAGTATGAGCACGCTGTCGAGATGATGGCGGTTGCAAACACCGTGGAAGGTGCCATCGGGGTAAAATCAGCAGCATTCTCTGTTAAGGAGGTCCCACAGATCACCCTGAAGAGCAAGAATATCATGGGAGTCATCGTGCCCCAGATCGAGTCGTCGAAGGTCAGGAAGACCCTCGCCGACCGCGGCTATGGCGTGCTCGGCACATCAACCGTGATCGATGAGACCGCCTCTTCGTTTGAGGAGCTGGTTGAATCGATCATCGAGAGCGCGGAGATCGAGACCACGATGAAACGGCTTCTCGATGAAATCGAGAAGACCAAGCGCCGGGTCAATGCTCTGGAGTTCAAGGTCATCCCCGAGCTGACCGCTGCACGGGATTTCATCAAGATGCGTCTTGACGAGATGGAAAGGGAAGAACTGTTCCGGATGAAGAAGATTAAATCCCGGAATACCGCATAACCTTTTTTGGGTGTATGGATGCCGATTGGAACCATCAGGGACCTGGGAGCCGAGGGAAAGACCGTCCTCCTCCGGCTCGATCTCAACTCTCCTATCGATCCCACGTCGAACCTCATTCTTGACGACAAGCGTTTCCGGGAGCACCTCCCAACCATCCGTGCCCTTGAGAAGAGCAGGGTTGTGATTGTTACTCACCAGAGCCGCCCGGGAAAGAAGGATTTCACCACACTCGAAGCCCACGCAGAGAAACTGGAACAGCTCCTCGGGAAACCAGTCCTCTACGTGGACAGCATTTTCGGACGCCATGCGCGTGAGTCTGTGCAGGCCATGAAAACGGGTGAGGTACTGATGCTTGAGAATGTCCGGTTCAATGCCGAAGAGAACCTGACCTTAAAACCGGAAGAAGCTAAAAAAACGCATCTGGTGAAGAAACTCTCCTCTATGGCGGACGTGTTTGTCAACGACGCCTTTGGTACTGCCCACCGCTCGCAGCCAACCGTCGTCGGTCTCCCGCTCGTCATGCGCTCGGCAGGAGGTCTCCTCATGGAAAAGGAGGTTTCCCACCTCTCACGGGTCTTCTCTGGTGCCCCCCGCCCTGTCTGCATGGTGCTTGGCGGGACCAAGGTGGACGATTCGATCGATGTTGCCCGTCATGTGCTGGAAAACGGGATTGCGGACCAGGTGATAGTGATCGGTGTGGTCGCCAATGTCTTCCTGATTGCAGCCGGCTACAATATCGGGAAGCCCTCTACGCAGCTGATTGCCCAGCTCAAGTATGAGCCGGAGATCCAGAAGGCAAAGGAGATCCTCGCCCGCCACCGGGACCGGGTTGTGATGCCGGAATCCGTTGCCGTCCGGCAGGATAATCACCGTGCCGAATATCCGATAGATCGGATCCCCGATGATGCTCCCGTTCTTGACCTCGGCATGGAAGCCCTTGCCACACTTGTCCAGGCGCTCAAGAAAGCCGGTACCGTGGTCTTCAACGGTCCGGCCGGTGTTTTCGAAGACGCCGATTTCGCTACCGGCACCTACGAGCTTCTCAAGGCCGCGTCAAAAGTTGAGTTCTCGGTTGTCGGTGGCGGGCATACTGCGGCCGTCATCGAGAAGCTCGGGATCGAGAAGGACTTCACCCACATCTCGACCGGTGGGGGGGCCTGTATCGAATTCCTGACCGGCAAGAAACTGCCCGCGATTGATGCTCTCGAGCAGTCAAAAAAGATCTTCGGATAATTTTTTAATCTTTTCTCATCATCACGCCAGGCAGGAAGGCGGGCGCGTCCGTCTCGTACCGCTTCCGGGATACAACCGACGGTTTCCCAGAAGATTGCGATATCCTGATTACCTCGTCCTCGGTTCCCACTTGGACAACCGGGAGATCATTTTTATTTTTCTTCCGCTGCATGGTGCTGATGACTGCAAAGGAGAATGCGAGTGCCGTGAACATGAACAGGCAGATTGCAAAGAGCGTGGTGATTCCGAGGATGAGGCCGAATCGTGTCTCCTGCAGGACTCCCCAGACGCCGATCGCAAAGAGTACCCAAAAGAGAACCACGGCAATCCGGGTTGACTCCACCGGGCTTGCAAGACTTCGCTCGCGTTTCGATTCATCACCGATGGGATAGCGGTCGATCATGACTCCCAATCCAAGAAGCCCGATACTGCACCCAACGGAAAATACCCCGACAATGGCAAGAAGCAACAGGTAGATCTCATTCATATAATCACCTCGTTACAAACTCCTATGGTAGTCCGCGCTATAAAAAGTACTCCATAAGGATGATTTAAGGAATACCGGTGATACTTATGAACAACTTAAGAAATATTACGTACGATTAACAGGCTATTTATAGTATTTTACCCAATTTTTAGAGGAATGGCGGAAAAGGGACCCGGGAGTCGCGGGGAGCGTGTGGCAATATCCTACAAAATGCCCCCCAATATCTACGAAAAGGTCAATAAACTCGTGTATGAGGAAAAGAAGTTCTCTACGGTCTCCGACTGCATCACGCAAGCTTTATTATCCTTCGTCGATAATCACCACGATATGGGACAGTTCAAAGAACTGTTCAAAGACTACATGTCATCGGAGGAGGGGCGGGAACTCATGAGAAGCATGATGAAAGAAGTGCTGCTGGATGTGTTATCCCACCAGAAGATCGATGCAAAGGAACGCAAGAGTAATCCATAGGTAACCTACTTCCACCCCCGCTCTTTTAATCGCTTTAATGCCGGTTATGCTATTCCGATCGCTATCGTTTACGAGGGAAAACCGTGCAGGTCACCATCATCGCTGTCGGTAAGATCAAGGAGAAGTTCCTGCAGGAAGCAATAGCGGAGTACGAGAAGCGCCTCCGTCCCTACGTGAAGTTGCATATTCTTGAAATCCCCGAAGAGAAACGGCTGGCATCTGCCATGGAATCGGCTGAGATTCGTGCAATGGAAAAGGAAGGTGAACGTATCCTCGCGGCAGTTCCCGATGGTTCTTTTGTGATCGCACTTGACCTGAAGGGAAACGTCCGGTCCAGCGAGGAGTTCGCCGCCGCGTTCCGACAATGGGAGCTGGCTGGCAGGAGCCACATCTGTTTCCTTGTCGGTGGTGATCTCGGGTTTGCGCCTGCCGTCCTCTCCCGCTCCGACCAGCTGCTCTCGCTCTCACGGATGACCTTCACCCACCCGGTTGCCCGGTTTCTCCTGCTGGAACAGGTCTACCGGGTGCAGCGGATCAACCGCGGGGAGCCGTACCACAAATAAGCGAATCACACACTCCTGGTAAACCCGTCGTAATAGTCTGCACGATACTAATCTGAAGAGTTCTAGGGCAGGTTAATGTCCGCAGATGAGGTGTGCTCCGGGAATCATGCCAACTACTGCTGCCTCCTGTTCTGCCGCAGTTCGGAGGAGGATTGAAGATTCCGTCCCGGAATGGGAATGCCATGATATGCGATACCTTTGTTTGGAACCCCGGGGGGAAGTCTGCGACATGTCTGACTTCTGCCCCGGGATCGTATTGAGCAAGTACCGAAAAAGGATACGTGAGGTTTGAACCGGACTATCAGTTCCCTGCAGCCGGCTTTTCTTCGCCCTCTTCCTCGCCAGCCTTCAGCGTCTTCATGGAGGGGAAGAGGATCACTTCCTTGATGGAGCTGTTGTTGGTAAGAAGCATCACGAGCCGGTCGATGCCGATCCCGACTCCCCCCGTTGGGGGCATCCCATACCCGAGTGCGTTGATAAAATCGTAATCGATCATCTGGGCCTCGAGATCGCCGAGTTTCCGCTTCTCGTCCTGGGCTTCGAAGCGTTCCTTCTGATCCACCGGGTCGTTCAGTTCAGAGAACCCGTTGCCCACTTCCATGCCGTTGATGAAGAACTCGAACCGTTCGGTGAAGCCCTCCTTTGAGCGGTGGCGCTTTGCAAGCGGGGAGTTCTCGACCGGGTAGTCGAAGATGAAGGTCGGCTGGATCAGCTTCCCCTCGACAAGTCCCTCGAAGAAGACGATCAGGAACTCGCGCTGTGAGGTTGCCTTCTCCCAGCCCTCGATCTTATGCTGACGGGCAAGCGTCCTGAGTTCTTCCACGCTGTGGGCAAAGATGTCCACGCCGCCGATCTCCTTCACGGCGTCTGACATGGAGAGCTTCTTCCATGGTTTTGTGAAGTTGAGCATTATATCCCCGTATGGGAGATCGTACTTCCCATGCACCTCCTGGATGATGGAGCAGATGATATCCTCGGTAAGGGCCATCATGTCGTTAAAGTCCCGGTACGCCCAGTAGATCTCGACCATCGAGAACTCGGGGTTGTGGTCCGCGTCCACTGCCTCGTTCCGGAAGTTCCTGGCGATCTCGAAGACCTTCTCAAATCCTCCCACGACGAGTCGCTTCAGATAGAGTTCGGGAGCGATACGGAGGAAGAGTTTCTGGTCGAGGAAGTTATGATAGGAAGTGAACGGCCGGGCATTGGCCCCGCCATAGACCGGCTGGAGAATCGGGGTCTCGAACTCGAGGAACCCGTGGTCATCGAGATACCGACGGATGAGGGAGACGATCCGGCTCCGGTTCCGGAAGGTCTGCCTGCTCTCCTCGTTGACGATCAGGTCCACGTACCGCTGCCGGTAGCGTTTCTCTATATCGGTGAGGCCGTGGAACTTCTCTGGCAGGGAGCAGACCGCCTTGCAGAGGAGCGTAAAGGAGTCTACCCAGATCGTGATCTCGCCAAGTTTCGTTCGGAACACGTGCCCGGTCACTCCGATGATATCCCCTCGTTCGATAAACTGGTTGAAGAGCTCGAACTGCTCGTCCCCGAGATCGTTCTTCCGGATATAGATCTGGATCTTACCCGTCTCGTCCCCGAGATCGGCAAAGACCGTCTTGCCATGATTCCGGACAATGTAGATCCTTCCCGCGGTCGAGACCTTCTCCGCACTCTTGTCGTGAGTGATCTCCGCGTACTTCGTCTTGATCTCCTGTACTGTCACCTGCCGGTCGAATATAGGAGGAAAGACGGAGACACCTTTTCCTTTGAGTGCAAGGATCTTGTCGATCCGTGTCTGGTCGAATGCGGTATTCTCGGTGGGGCTGGTCATTTTGAAAAACACCCGGGGACTCTTGGGGATCTGTATCGTAATAATACGATTCCGGATGTAATAATACCTTCAGCATTTGCGTCGGAAGACCCCGGCAGCCGATGTTGATAAGAACAGGCAGGAATTTACTACAGTACCGGGTTTTTTAAGAACCGTTCTTCTTCATGAGTTCCGAGGCATATTTCGCAAGTCCATATACACCGTCCGTGGTAGGGTGGACCTCGATGAACTCCTCGAAATCGTGGACCGAGAAGTGATGTTTCATCAGGAATGCCATATAGGCGGCAATCAGGCCCCCTCCGGGCGAAGCGGAGACGATCCCGCTGATCGACCCGTTGGTTTCCACGAGGATCTTCGCAAGGCCGGTACGGGAGGTGGGCACCGACCAGAAGGTATCCGGTCCCGCGGGTCCCGGGATGGAGAGCGGTTTTGCCGTCCCACTTCCGTTGAGGATAAACCCCAACTCGTTTTCGAGGTAGATCGCCTGCGGGATCGCGGTAATGTCAAATGTATGCCGTTTCCCGAGAATATTGTCCGCTGCCACGATTCCCTGGTGCCGGGCCACGGGCGTCAGGTAGGGTGGACCGGTTACGTCCCCCCCGGCATAGACACCGGGTACGCTCGTTTCCATGTATTCATTGACAATTATTTCCCCCGAGGAGCCTTTCCGGATGCCGCTGATCATATCCGAACGGGGAATAAGGCCGGCGGCAACAAAGACCGCATCGCAGGCAATATCCTGTGCTGCATCGCCAGTTTTCACCGTGATGCCGCGAACCCTGCCGTCACCTGTGATGGTCCGGAGATCGGCATGTTCGAGGATAGTTACTCCGGAGAGTTCCCGGACCGCTTCGGCCCGGAGCGTAGGGTCGACGGTTTTCAAAAATATGCTACGGGATAGGACCGTCACCCGGCTCCCGAACCGGGAGAAGATATATGCATACTCCGCGGCCATCACCGCCCCCCCGAGGATGACGATATGTTCCGGCAGCTCAGGCATCTGGCCAAGGGTTCGCGGGGTGAAGACACCGGGCAGCGTGATCCCGGCGACAGCGGGGATATTGGAACGGGAACCCGTCGCCACGATCACGGCATCCGGCACGATCATCTCGTCATCGAGCCAGACCGTCTTCCCGTCAAGCCGCCCTGCCTTCCCGTAGATGATCTCTACGCCGGCACTCCGGGTCTCGTGATCGAGAATGGCAGCGATCTTTGCCTGGATGGCCTGCATCTCTTTGAGCACGCGGGGAAAATCTGCCTGCGGTGCAGGTCCGGTGAGTCCGAGCCCCTCAAACCGTCCTGCCATGTCAAGGAACCGTGCGACATCGTTGAGAGCACAGACGGGCATGCAGCCAAAGTGGAGGCACTGGCCCCCGATACCGGCGCTGACACCACCCTGCTCGATCAGCCGGACCTCTTTTCCAGCCGACGCAAGCCGGAGGGAAGCGATCCGGCCAGCCGGGCCACCCCCGAGAATGACAATCACGGACATCCTGCTCCTTTAATGTCGGGGACGGGATCAATCAGCACCGGCAGGAACCGCACCGGGCCGGATAAAAAATGGCCGCGGGATCCCGGTTCTCCCGCTGGTATTGGCGAAGGGCACAACATCCGTCTTAAAAGACTTCGACACCCTCATCCATCGGTTCCGAGAGCAGCTCACCGGTGAATGCGTTCACTTCCACGATCTTCTTGCCACGGATCTGCCATACGGGAATATATACCTGTTTTGCGTCGATAGTGATATTCTTCCGGTCGGGTTTGAGGATCTTCTCCTCATAAAAGATCGCATCGCCCTTCTCCTGCTTGATCCGGACCTTCTGGGTAAGCCGGTCGATCAGCTCGTTGACGATCCGCTCGGTGGCCTCGTCCTTCCGTATGTGGGCATCGCAGACCTCAGCACCACCGGGGATCTCGGACTCCTCCACTAGTTTCCCGTCGAGATCGATCTTGATCCCGTTGATCGCATTGATCGCTCCCCAGCCATCGGCATCGAACGGTATTCGGCGGTCCTTGTACACCTGTTCGCCCGAGCTCTGGTAATGGAAGAGGAAGTAGGGCATGAACCGGAGCTTTGCCGTGCCCTGAACCCCGCCGGCCCGGATCGCTGCCTGCTCGCTCAGCTTTATCGGGAAATGGGGGAGGGTGATACCCGAGGGCTCTTCCTTCTCTGCGACAGCTGCGGCCACGGCGGCCTTCTTCGCCTTCGTAGGCGTCAGGTCGAGCGCCAGCTCCCGGCCGAGAATGTCTGCGAGAACCGCTTCACCGGTATACCGGACGAACTCATCGATTCCCCACTGGATGCAGTTCTCCGTTGCGACACCCTTCTCAATGGTGAAGAGGAGTTTCTTGCAGTTCATCTCGTGATCATCGATCATGAGACTGTAGTTCGTCTTGTCGAACTGGCCGATCAGGTTGCGGTCGTTGGAACAGAGCACCAGAAGGCACACACCGTCACGTACTGCCGAGAGGTCGAGAGGATCGTCCACCTCTTCTACCTCAAAACGAGCCGCTTCAAGAATGAGTCTCATCGCATTCTTGGCTTTTTCCCGCATTTCTTGTTCCATCATACATAAATTGCCATGGTCTTATAGAACAATTTTTCTATTGCGCTGTCAGAAGATTAGTGCAATGAGCCTCCCTCTGAAGTTCGTTAACAACAAGATCGAGGACTACGCCATGCAGGTCACCTTCGATCCCGTTGAAGGGGCAGGGACGATTGTCTACAACCTGTCCCTGATCAGAACCGACGACCTCGAATTTGCCATCTCTATTTTGAAGGACGCGTTTAAGACAGGGGTCAGTGTCAGCGGGCTGGTAAAGTTCTTCCCGTCAGGGGAGGGGATCGTCGATTACGTAGTCCCGGAGGGATGCACGGCGATAGGTACTATGTGCAGTATCACGTTCGACGGGCTCCTGATCCGGCGGGGGATCCCTGTCAACCCGATTGGTGGCGGTGTGGTGGAGATCGAAAACCGGACCCCAATCCGGTTTACGCATATTATACTGTATGAGCATACTACGATCGATCCCCTCCAGGTACTTATATCCCAGAAAACAACGTCCGTCTTGAGCGTGATGCGTAAGGGGAGCGGCAACCTCCTTGCCAATATCCGGGAATTCCATATGGAGGCTGAACCTCTTGTCGGCACAGTGCTGGACGAACTCGCAAGCAGCAGTTACTCCGGCATACTCGAAGTGGGCATACCCAATGTCCCCCTGCTGGGTGTCCCGGTAGACCCTCAGTTCATCGCGATTGCTGCGATTGGCGGGACAAATCCGATGGCTGCGATCCGTGAGAGCGGCCGCTGGGTTCAGACCCAGGCCATGAAAGGGCTCATGGAGATCTCGGAGATGGAAGAGATCAGGGACTATTAGGGAATCTGAAAACTGGCGGCGAGACCACACCCCCCACATTGATCGAACCGTCCGGTTCGCGGAATCGAGGCAGATGACCCGGCCGTACCTGACCTGAAGAACCGGATGCTGTTCCCGTGTACCGGTAACAGCCCAATCATCCCGGTTGACAGCAGCGTCTACATCGGGGATTTCCCACTGGACCAGTTGGTCACCTGACGGTCCAAGGTTGCGATCTCTGATGATGCGCAGGAACAGACCTACCCGTCGATGTCGCAGTCACATACAAGAACAGTTACAAGGATACCATGACTTCCTCAAGCGAGACGGTCGGTGTCCCAGTCTTCGGTAAGATTGTATTCGCCCTTCTGTCAGGACCTGCATCCGTCACACCCGGGTCCGCCACAACCATCACGGTCCGGCACCGGAACGAGGGTTTTGTCACAGCCTATGGCGCGCAGTCGCGGCTGTCGGCAGAAGACCCGCTCACGAGCTCCAATAATACCGCCTATCTCGGGGATACGGCAACGGCATAGTATAAACGGCAAGATCCCAATGCCGCCCCGGGAACTATTCCATTGATTCAGATGTGCAATACCACGATGTTCTGGATAACATCCGGATCTCCGTACGATCAAGGTTCCGGTCCTCGTCGCTGCACTTCCCCCGGCCAGAGGGATTGCACGATGCTGCCGGTCATCATCGCCATCGTCCTAATCGCAGCCGGCGCCGGGTATTATTTACTTGTAATGAGAAAGAAGAAGTGATGCTTGGATGGGATGGGGAGCTTCCTCCCCCTGCTGTCAGGACAATGGAAGAGATGCGCCCTGTCCTTGCCGATCCCTCGTGTACGTGTGACGATCCGCTCTATTTTATGTACCGCGATCTGGCAAAATCTGACCCGGACTGGCGCTGGCTCCATGCCCATCACCTGCGTTACGATCTCACTGTCATCCCGCCCCGCAGCCTCTGTGGGGAATGGGTGAAGACGAAGGGGCACTACCACCCGGCTAACAATGCCGGGGTAGGGTACCCGGAGATGTACGAGGTGCTTGGAGGCGAGGCACACTATCTCCTCCAATCAATGGATCTCACGGATGTGGTGATGATTCCGGCACGCGCCGGGGACGTTGTGATCATCCCGCCAGGATACGGGCATATCTCCATAAACCCGTCACCGGAAACCGTCCTCGTGATGTCAAACATCGTCTCGACCGCATTCGAGAGCGAGTACGGCGAGTACGAGTCCCGCCACGGCGCTGCATACTTCGAGTTCAATTCAGGGGAACTCCGGAAGAATCCCCGGTATCCGGCTATACCCCCGGTCAGAAACGTCCGGCCGAAATCCGGGAACGGGGATCACCGGATCAGCAAAGGCCCCCTTTACAGCCTCATCGGTGATGCGGATGCGCTCGCCTTCCTGAACCACCCGGAAGAATACCTTGCAGTATTTTCCGTTCTACTGAATGATTAGGACAGGATGTTCAGGATAAGAGATTGGGGATAGGCATCCTCTTGTGCAGGCTCTTCTTCACGAGCGCGAGAACCCTCTCTTCTGTGGGAGTCTCTGCCCTCCACGCATGCTCTTCGAGCGAACTAAGCGCGGAGTCGATTTCGGCATACGTAAGGCCGATCTCGCCTTCGTCGCTCTGCCCTGGCCAGAGCCCTGCTGAAGGTGCCTTTGTCACGATCGGTTCGGGAATGCCTAGTTCCCGGGCTACCATGTATACCTCAGTCTTGTACAGGTGAAGAATCGGCTGGATATCGGCAGCATTGTCGCCGTACTTGGTGCAGTACCCAAGCATGTACTCGCTCCGGTTCGATGTACCGCAGACGATCCGGTTGTCCCGGTTCGCATGGTAATACAGAGTGGCCATCCTGACCCGGGCCATAAGGTTGCCGAGAAGGTATGGTGTCTCCACGAACTCCGGTATCGTCTTGAACCCGGCAAGCATCGGATCGATACTTACAACTTTGTGCGTCATCCCGAGTTTTCTGCTCAGGTCTGCCGCGTCCTTCAGGTCGGCAGGGTTGCTGACCTGCGATGGCAGGGAGAGGCCGAGCACCTTGTCGGGGCCGACGGCACGGCAGCAGAAGGCAGCTGCCACCGCCGAATCGATGCCCCCGCTCAGGCCGACAACGATACCTTTGCACCCCGTATTCCAGTAAGCATACCGGATCATCTGTTCGACCCGGCCCATCCAGCACCCGAGATCCTCTGCCATGGTTCTGTCCCGTTAAAGTAGACGGATAAACCTTTTTAACTGTTCGGTATTGCCGACTGCGATGACAGAATCATCTTTCTGAAGTACCTCTTCCGGCAACGGGGCAACGATGGTCCGGCTCACGCTCTCGATTCCGATGATACGTATCCCTGGTGCCTTCCGTATGAACCACTTAATAGTCATTGCATCGTTCCGTGCCACCTGCTTCATGACCACGATATCGCCATTGGGCAGATCAAGCAGGATGGTTACGGTGTCCGCAAGGATGATTCTCCCGATGATCTGGCCGCCAATCATAGGCAGGAGGGCGACATAGTCTGCCCCTGCCCGGTACAGTTTGTCCACGGACGCCGGCTCATTCGCCCGGGCGAGAATCCGGATGTTCGGGTTGATGTTCCGTGCCATGAGGGTAGTGAAGATGTTCACATCATCGTTGTTAAGAGCCACGATGCAGAACTGGGCGCTCTCGATCCTGGTATCCTTGAGCACCTGTTCGTCCTCGGCGTTCCCTACGATCTGGTCCTGCAGGTCATAGGGCCCGGAATCGATCACCGTGGCGGTGGCGCCGGCCTGCAGGAGTTCCTGGTACGCGGCCTTGCCGACATCGCCAAACCCGGCGATCACGGCCCGGGTGTCCTTTAAGCCCTTTGCACAGAACTCGGTTGTGATTGCCTGAACGATCGCCTCGGCCCTCCCGAAGAGGAAAAGGGATGTAGTATCGTCAACGATCACGTCATCGCCGGGCTCAGCAACAAAGGTTCCCTCTTTCCAGAGGAAGAGGACGATGATCCCGTACGTTTCGAAGAGCCGGAGTTCCCGCAGGTTCTTCCCCTGGGCACTACAGCCGGCGATGACCGGGATATTGATCAGGCGGATTCCATTATCCGGCGTATGATTGATGTTGATCGTGATCCGGTCAAGCCCCGGAATCTCCTGCACGGTATCTCCGGCCGGGTTGAGCACCGCGTGCCGGGCAAGGATCCTTCCCGTGGAGTCCTTGGGCGAGAGCACGTAATCCGCACCCGCATACCTCAGGTACCGATCAAAGGAGATCTTGTCGATGACCGAGATGATCTTTCCCATCGCCATTTTACGGATGCCGAGTATGATGTTTGCGGTCTGTCGCTCCTCCTTGCTGATGACGATAAACCCGGCTGATGCGATGTGCGCTGCCTGCCATGTGCCGGGATCGGTATACTCCCCCCAGATCACGTAAGCCCTCCGCCGGTACAAGGTGGCGATCTCAAGCGCGGCTGCCTTGTCCTCTTCAACAATGACGATATCGTGATCGGAGATGGTCAGGCTGTCAATAACGGACCGGGTGAGTTCGTCGTACCCGAATACCACGGTATGATTGGAGAGGACATGAGGGGTCGCTCTCGGAGGCGTGGGGGCGAGCATGGTCGTGAGGAACGGAGCCAACAGGAGTGGGACCACGATGAAGATCATGATGACCCCGGAGATCATGATCTGGATGGCGAGAAGTATCGTCAAATCGTTGACAAATGGTGGAATATCAGTATAACCAACCGTAGTCATCGATTCAACTACGAATAACAGGGCGTGGGACCAGGATATTGTGTGGTCCTCGAGAACAGGGTAGAATGAGTGGAATATGTAAGTGTAGAGGCCGATGAGCAGGGCAAATGCCAGGAAGTAGATTGAGATCTGGATCCCCGGTGAGTTGCGGATCGCCCTCCATGCATGCCCCCGTTTTGGCGTCATAGAATCTCCTCCCCCATATTCAGATTGCACCCGGCCAGCTGGCGACTAAGACCGGCAACCGCGTATTTTGTTGCCGGGTGACGCGAGGTATATTCATCCAGGATCGTCTTCACTTCGTTACGGAACATGACGAAAGAATCTTCAGGACATGAGCTGTCACTGCCCATAACCTGCAGTCGTGCGTAGAGTCCGATCTCCTCTAACGGTATGCCGGAGAACGGGTATATGCGGGGGATCATCACTCCCTTGTTATGGCTCAATTTCCCGGGAGCCCGGGCTGGGTCCGGCAAACCCCTGATGACCGCGCAGAGCACGGAGATTGCGATCTCGTCAAGACTGGTTGCCAGTGCAATTCGGGTAGCACCGATCCCGGCCGCTGCCTCTTCATACGGGAAAGTGCCTGAAGCCGCTATCAGTTCCCGGTGTGCGGGAATGGCGGAGATCTGCACGTCCCTGCGCCTGCCTGCCACTTCCTGCAGGAAGAAGAGGAGGGCGCTGCTGTCACAGTCACCAAATGAAGGGACTGCAATATGATCGCCGGGGCGCATCCACTGGTGCTGCCGGATCACCCGTTTTGCCCGAGCCTCAAAATCGGCAATAAAATGATCCCGGCAGAGATTTTTCCCGGAATAGTTCTGGAATAGAACCGGATCGCTCCTGCACCTGTTACACTGCATCTCCTGATCAGAGCTATTCTGGACGATAAAAGATGTTTAAGGTTGTGCTGGCATGGGTGTGGTTTTTTATAGCACGGAAGATGCGATTTTATAGTCTGCCACTTAACCACTCTAACGATTATGTCCGTCGCGGCGGAACACATCCGCACCCTGAACAAGTACGAGAAGGCTATCCTGCTCGCCCTTGAACGCGGGATGAAGCGCTACTCGTGGGTCCCTCTCGAACAGTTAATCACCACAACGAAACTCTCGGAATCGGAAGTTAATTACCGGCTGTCCCGTCTCATTGCCTGGGGCATGGTGCGGTTCAACCCGGTTCCATACGACGGTTATGCCCTGGTCTTCGGGGGGTACGATACTCTTGCTCTCGCCACTCTTACCCACAAGGGAACGATCTCGGCTCTTGGGTCTATGATCGGGGAAGGAAAGGAATCGGTAGTGTACGAGGCACTGGGGCTTGGGCCGGTGGCGATCAAGTTCCACCGGGTCGGGGGGCGATCGTTTGCCTCGGCCCGGGTGAACCGCGAGTACATGGATGATGGGCACTGTCCCTGGCTCGTGGCCTCGCGGAGGTCCGCTGAGCGGGAATATATGGCGCTCACGACACTCCACCCGAAGGTCAGCGTACCTCTCCCGATCGCCCAGAACCGGCACACCGTGGTCATGTCCCTTGTCAACGGGGGGATTCTCAACCGCTGCCGGCTTGAGTCTCCGGAAGAGGTGCTGGATGAGATCCTCGCGAATGTCCGCAGTGCGTACCAGGCGGGAATCATCCACTCCGACCTATCAGAATACAACATCCTTGTTGAGGACGGGAAGTGTGTCCTCATCGACTGGCCCCAGTGGATAGAGACCACGCACCCGAACGCCGCCACTATTCTGGAGCGGGACCTCGACAACATCCTTGCCTTCTTCCGGAGAAAATACCAGATGAACCCTGACCGTGAGGAAGCGGTGCGATGCGTGACCGGCTGAGGGTCTTTGGCATCGATATCATTAAAGGGTCTGTCCGGTCGCGATCCCGGCGGCCGATGTATGCCCTCATCCGCATGGAGGGCTCCCGTATCGAGAGCGAATCGGAAGTGTCCCTCTTCCGCCTCTTCCGCATGCTCTCTGAGGAACAGCCGGATATATTAGCCGTCGACAGCCTTCAGGAGATCGCCGCCAACCAGCACGAGCTCTTCTTCTTTTTACAGGGCCTTCCTCCTCAGACCCGGCTCGTCCAGGTGACCGGCGGGGAACGTAAGGAAACACTCGGGAAGGTTGCAGCCCGGTTCAATATCAGTTTCAACCGGTTCGATCCCTTTGCCGAGGCACGGACCACGGCCCAGGTCGCTTCGCTCGGTGCCGGTGCGGAAGTGATCGCATTTGAGAACGAGAGCGAGATCGTGGTCAGCCGACACCGGTCGCCGGGAAAGGGTGGCTGGAGCCAGAACCGGTACGTGCGGAAGATGCACGGGGCGGTGCAGCTCAAAGGGCGGGAGATTGAACAAGCGCTTGTGGCCGCCGGGCTCCGGTACGAGAAGAAGGAGACCCGGGCGTTCGGGGGGTGCAGCCGGGTCGCGTTCCGGGTCTTTGCCACCCGTGACCAGGTACCGGTCTCCACCTACCGGGGTGCAGACGTCCAGGTCAGGATCAACGGCAAGCGGCTGGAGCGGATCCGGTTCCGCCCGCTCTCCGGGAAACCCCGGTACCTGATCGTGGGTATCGACCCCGGGACTACAACCGCTTTTGCCGCACTCGATCTTGACGGTAACCTCCTCCACCTCCAGAGCTCCCGCCAGATGACTAACCCTGATGTGATCGAGGCCCTCTGCAAGGTGGGCAAGCCCCTGATCATCGCATCCGATGTGGAGGAGATGCCCTATACTGTAGAGAAGATACGTCGGGCCTTCTCAGCGATCGCGTTCACCCCGAACCAGGATACAAGCGTAGAGACCAAGGTGGAACTCACCGCCCCGTACCAATACGCGAACGATCACGAGCGGGACGCTCTCTCTGCCGCTCTCGACGCATACCGCCAGTACCGGCACAAGTTTCAGAACCTGCTTAAACGGATCCCCCCGGGGCACGATCTCGATGAAGTGCGTGCGCGGGTGATCCGGGGGCAGTCTCTCGACCAGGTGATCGGCGACATGCGCGTACCGGCCCCCATCCCGGAAACCACGACTCCACCCGTGATCGTGGATGCGAAGCACGATGAACGGGTGCGGGTGCTGGACGGGACGGTGAAGCGCCTGCGCACATATGTCACCGAGCTTCAGGAAGAGATCAAAGGGAAGGATTACGAGATCCACCGGCTCTCTGCCCGTTTGCGCAATGCCCGTACTTCACGGGACGCGGAACTGGCAAAGGATACAGAGATGGTAAAGAAGGACGCAGTGATCCAGAGCCTGAAAAAACATCTCCGCAAAGAAGAGCGGCACAACCGGAATCTTGTCAGACGCCTTGCCCGGATAAAGAAATTTGCCGAGCTCTCGCTGGATGGCGACGTAGTGCCAGTGAAAGTGATGGAGAGCCTGACAAAGGAGGGGATCAGGAAGCTTGCCGATGACGTGGGGATTTGCGAGGGAGATGTCATATGGGTGAACCGGACGGACGGTTGGGGCAGGAGCGTGATCCGGGATCTCGCGGAGAGCCGGGTCACCGCAGTGATTGTGGGAGCTGGTGTGCTGGAAGAGAGCGATCCCAACCTGCTGCCCTCGTTCCACGAGGCCGGTCTCCCCCTCATCTCCGGTAGAGAGACCGGTGTGCAGGTGCGGAACAGGCAGGGACTCTGCGGGAAAGAAGCTCTCGATGCAGCCCTCGCCAGCTGGAAGGATCATCATGCAACGGCCGAGCGCGAGAAGAAGACCGAGATGATCGAGCACATCTTCAAGGAGTACAAAAGCGAACGGGGTAAGGAGGTGCGGAAAGGTGGATGACCGCGAGCTCTTACAGGTCGTGATGGGGATTGTCGGCAAAGCGAACTGTGCGGATGATTGTGCAGTCTTTCCCTGCGGTGAGCGCCAGATGGTGATAACGACCGACATGCTCCATCGGACTACGGATTTTGTCCCCGGCATGACCAACTGGCAGGCTGGCTGGATGAGCGCTGCCGTTACACTCTCTGACATTGCGAGCATGGGGGCAGCACCGCAGTACCTGCTCATTGCCGTCGGGCTCGATGACTGGAAGTGCTTGGAAGGTGTGATGCAGGGCGCAAAGGATTGCTGCACGCACTTTGATGCTGCGATTATCGGCGGCGACATTGACCGGCACGGCGAGCTGACCGTGGTTACCACAGGAATCGGTATCGTGGATAAGGAACACCTTGTCCGGAGAACCGGAGCCCGGCCGGGGGATCTCATCTGCATAACCGGGACACCCGGGCAGGCGCAGGCCTGGCTTGACGGCTATCACCAGTTCGAGAAAGCCCTATTCGAGCCTCAGCCCCGGGTGCGGGAAGGACAGCTGCTGGGGAAGGCGGGAGTGAGCGCGATGATGGATGACAGCGATGGTATCGCGCTCTCCCTCTACGATCTGGTGAGCGTGAACGGGTGCGGATTTGCCCTCGATTCCCGGAAGCTCCCGCTCCCGGTCGGGATTCCCTCCGATCAGGCATGGGAGCTTGCCCTGTACGGCGGCGGGGATTACGAATTGATCTATACAATCGATCCCGTGCAATTCCCGGTTTTGGGCGTCCCGTCCACGGTGATCGGTACGGTGGTGCCGGAACCCGGGGTCACAGTTGACGGCCAGCCTCTCGCGAAGCGCGGGTACCAGCACCGATGGGAATAGCCGGCTGTCCCAACGCCGTGCTCTTGAAATACCATTGAAACGAGACATTGTACCTGTTGGTATACAGGGCATCAGCGATGGAATCCCTCGAGAGTAAACTGGACCGGCTGGCGCCGGAGCAAATGAAGGAAGTGGAGGACTTTGTGGATTTCCTCCTCGTTCGGTCAGGTGAACCGCAGCCATCCCCGCGGATAATCTCTCAGGCACCCCCTGTTTTATCCACGGCACCACCTCCTCTGGAGACGGTAAGCCCGTCCCCTGCCCCGGACGCATCCTCACTCCGGATGCAGGACCACATCATGCGGGATCCACTGCAGTCTTCCCCGTCGGTGATACGCCCGGCTACGGCACCTGCACAGGAATCACCCCCGGCAGGCGAGGACTGGATCACCCGGGATTACATAGACTATGGGCAGTTCGAAAGTGCCCCCTCGCCTGCCACGGAAGCAGTGAAAAAAGTGAAACAAAAGATCAGTCGGCGCGAGGAGCAGGAGAAGTCTCATCAGCTTCTCGACTGGATTGACTAATCCTCAGGCGTTTTTCTGATATTTATCCAGGCAAGACCGGAATGTTTCAGGGAACGTGTGTGAAAATGTGATGACCCGGCGGGATTATCACCCCGTCCCAACGCAATGGTTCTGCCCTTCTAACCTGGTAAGGAGCCTACGGTCTAAGGGAAAGAAAGAGAAAACAAGAATGGACTCGACGGGATTTGAACCCGTGGCCTTCACGTTGCAAACGTGACGATCTACCCCTGATCTACGAGCCCGCAGTGCTTATGCTTGCGGCATACTATTTTTCTGCCGATTCCTTATAGTTGTTACTGATCCCGTCATCGCAAAAATGATGTAATTGAGGAGCTAACGATCCCTTCGTTGACTTATGGCGCAACTTATCATCGAACCTAAGAAGGGAAAGGACAATTCAATTGAGTACATTGTGAACTATCACGATAAGAAGAGCGACAACTCGTTTACGATTACAACGACCACCGATCTCAACGAGGCCGTAGAGAAGTTGCGATCAACTCTCGAGGCCGAAGTTCAGGCACTCCAGCAGAAGAAATAATTTCAAACTCTCTTTTGAAAACAGTCATGGACCCGGCGGGATTTGAACCCGCGGCCTCTACGTTGCGAACGTAGCGATCTACCCCTGATCTACGAGCCCGCGATGGTGCGGTGTATAGGTTTTGAGCCGCAGGAATATAGTTGTTGGTTTCCCTGCGATTGGGAATAAAATGGGAGATCAGAGAATGATCTCGATATCCAGTTTCTCTGCCAGTTCCTTGTATCTGTTCCGGATGGTGACCTCGGTCACGCCCGCCACCTCCGCCACTTCGCGCTGGGTGCGGCGCTCTCCTCCGAGAATTGAGGAGATATAGATCGCTGCTGCCGCAACACCGGTCGGTCCTCTGCCGCTTGTGAGTTCGCGTTCGCCTGCCTGACGGAGAATCTCCACGGCACGGCTCTGGACCTCGCCCTTGAGAGTGAGGCCCGAGCAGAAACGCGGCACATAGTCGATTGGCGAAGTTGGGAGGAGCTTCAACCCGAGCTCACGGGAGATAAACCGGTAGGTTCTTCCGATTTCTTTCCGTGACACACGGGACACTTCTGCAATCTCATCGAGAGTCCGAGGCACGCTGCACTGCCGGCAGGCTGCGTAGAGCGCTGCTGCCGCCACGCCTTCAATGCTCCGCCCGCGGATCAGGTTCTTGTCTACTGCATCACGGTACACGACCGCGGCAGTTTCACGCACGTTCCTCGGCAGGCCCAGCGCGGAAGCCATGCGGTCAAGTTCAGAGAGGGCGAATGCAAGGTTCCGCTCTGTCGCGTTGCTGACACGGATCCGGCGTTGCCACTTGCGGAGACGGTAGAGCTGGGCACGATTCTTGGAGGAGATGGCCCTGCCATATGAGTCCCGGTTGCGCCAGTCGATCATTGTGGAGAGACCCTTGTCGTGGATCGTGAATGTCATGGGGGCTCCGACCCGTGATCTCTTCATCCGCTGGTCGTGGTCGAACGCACGCCACTCGGGTCCGCGGTCGATGAAATCGTCATCGATGACAAGACCGCAAGCCTGACAGACCAGTTCTGCCCGCTCGTAATCGTGGACAAGCTGACGGCTGCCACACTCAGGACAGACTGTCTCGGTATGGTTCTCCGCTTTCTTCTCCTGTTCTTTCTGTTTTGTGCGCGATTTGAGCGCTTCCCGCTCGGTCTGGAGGGTTTTTAGTTTTTCAATTTCCTGCATCCACAATCACCTGCTGATTACTTGGAGTTCTGATTTTTGCCTTGAACCGGTGTATCCCTGGAGCGCCCATTATTTTGTGAAGAGTTTTTCATTGGGCTGCACAGTGCATTTTCCCCTGCAGAGAACTGCAGCATAGGGGGCCTTGACGTTCCCGAAGAGATCAAGGATCTTGCCGACGGGTTGCATCTTCCGGTCGGTTATCTCACTGTAGAGAGGGGGGAGTTGGGCGGCGTCACACTGGATAATGAGCATCCGGTCGCCGATGGTGCTCATTGCGCGTCCAACAACTTTCACAATAACCTCATGGATACAATGGTGCTGAATTATTTCGGTAATCTATATATGTGCGACAGCACGGTATTTAAGCGTTGCGTGAAAGTATAAATAGAAATTTCAGAGCCCGAAGAATTGGTCGATATTTAAAGATAATGCCTGCCGGCACTCCGCTTCGCTCAATCCGGCCCCTCTTGCAACGATTTTTTTCGCGCGTTCGTCCAGGATGTCATGGGGTGCATGTGCGTCCGAATCCACGACGATCTGGCACCCGGCTTCGCGGGCGATCCGTGCCACATGGCCATTCGTCCGGTTATGCCCCCCGCGCGAGGTGATCTCAAGCGCGATGCCATTTGCTGCAGCAGCCTGTGCCTCCTCCGTTGTGATCATTCCCGGGTGAGCGAGTACGTTGACTTCCCGGCAGGTGCAGGCAGCATAGTTGGTGCCGGGCGCCACCGGCTCTACCGGTGTCTCTCCGTGGACCACGACGATATCAGCCCCCGCGGCTTTTGCCTTCTTTGCGAGTGCAGCGATCTGGGCCGGCGGCACGTGGGTAATCTCGACACCGCAGAGCAGTCGCACACCGAACAGACCCGCGGATTCCCGCACAAGGGCCAGGGTCCCAAGGACCGGCTCTGTGTTGGACGTATCGACATGATCGGTGATTGCGACGGTGGTGTACCCGGTGACTGCCATCCTCCGGATGAGCTCGATGGGGAGCATCTCACCATCCGAGAGGATGGTATGCGTGTGCAGGTCGTACAGCCCGCTCATTTCCGCACCTCCATCTTCTGGACAACCTTGCGGATCAGCGCCCCTTTCTTATCGGTCCACTCTGCAATGACGCGGCCTTCGTGCCGGGTCCAGTGGGCCGGGTGGTGGTGCTCCTCCACCCGGCAGGGTATGCCGGCTTTCTTCAGTGCACGTTCGATATCCGACACTACCGGCCCCTTGACGCCAAGACTGCGCGGGACCCGCCGTCCTTCCGCACGCGAATAATGGGCATTGAAATAACACGGATAGAGTATGCACTCGCCAGCTGCCATTGCCGGATTGTTTGTGGGTCAAGGTATAAACACTGCACGCTCCCACCTTCTATCATGCATCACATCGACGTCAGGCTGGAGAAGGATGTCTATGACGCCAACAACACTCTCGCCGAGCACAACGCAAAGCACCTGAAGGCCCACGGTGTCCGGGCGTTCGACCTGCTCGGTGCAATCGGATCGGGCAAGACCGCCCTGATCGAGCGGCTTGTCCCGTTGCTTGAGAAAAAAGGGCTCAAAGCAGGTGCCATCGCCGGGGACGTGTACGGTGACGATGATTTCAAGCGGATCGTTGCCCTGGGAGTCCCGGCGTTCAACGCAAACACCGGCAAGGAATGCCATCTCGATGCGCACCTGGTCGAACACGCGATCGATCACCTCCCGCTCGATGCGATTGACATACTCTTCATCGAGAACGTGGGGAACATGGTCTGTCCCACGGACTTCCGGCTGGGGGCAGAGAAACGGATCGTTGTCGTGAGTTCGACCGAAGGGGATGATGTGGTGAACAAGCACCCGATGATGTTCCGCGACTGCACGATCGGTGTTATTAACAAGGTGGACCTTGCACCGCTGGTGGGCGCAAATCTGGACCGGATGCAATCGGATATCCGCCGCTACAACCCGGGTATGCCGGTCTTCAGGACCAACCTCAAGACCGGTGATGGTGTCGCAGCACTTCTCGATACCATCCTCGCATAACATGTCCCCCAGCGACCCGGCCGGGCCGAGGTTTCCTATGAAAACCAAAGAGGTACTATAAATAATTCTGAAAGGAATATATAGAGCACCATCTTCGGACAGGATTTCCGGGGACCAAAACTGAGAGTGACACCATGCAGTGGCAGGGAGAATCAATACGGAAGGTAACCGGTGGCAGGCGCCGCCCGGCACAGATGAAGCGGAGAGCGGAGATCGGACTTGCACCGGCAGATACCCACATCGGTGAGGACCGGAGAAGGATCATCCGCACGTACGGCGGGAATGACAAGGTGCGTGCACTGCGTGCCGCCTTCGCCAACGTTACTGACGCCAAGAATGGCGAGACGAAGAAGGTAAAGATCGAGAAGGTCGAAGAGAACGGCGCAAACCCCAACTATGTCCGGCGGAACCTTCTCACAAAGGGTGCCGTCATCAAGACCGAGATCGGCCGCGCCCGGATCATGAGCCGCCCTGGCCAGGACGGTATCATCAACGCATTGTTACTCGAATAATCAATAGGGTAAATCCCCCCCGATTTTTAATTCCGGTATACGCGTGCAGGTCTTTCCTGCGCGATTCGTGGGCAATCTTTTTTTCTTTTGGACTTTCAATCTTCTACCATGCGAAGGATCTATTATCGTTTCCCCCAGCGGGTGGATCTCTCGTTTGCGATGGGCATGTCGTTCAACGAGACCCTGAAATATATTGCAGGATTAAATAACGAGGAATCGACCAAGACCACCGGCAAGGAACTGGTCAAGGTCAAGACCAAGGTAGAGATCGCAATCGACCGGGCAACGTTTGGCGAGATCACGTCCGATCTCCTGCGCACCGGTGTGATCACGGAAGCTGCTGACCTGCGTGTCTCTGTCCTTGCGCTTGCCCTGCGCGGTGGAGGCAAGGTCCCGATTGCCAATGATATTTTTTATCTCCGGCTGAGTGACCAGGGGTCGCGGACCGATATCGACATTGCAAAGGAAGGCCGCGGGGACGGTCTGGATGCCCTGGATATGAAAAATATCCTTCTGGGTGCACCGAAGTGACGATACGGACAACGATCGCCGCACCCTTCAAGCATACCCGAAAATCCGGGATGCGCAAGAACGAGCTTGTCTATTACTATGCCCTCGACCGCAAATGGATGAGCACCGAGCAGGCAAACCAGCTTCTGCGCCGGGCTGAGGAAGACGGCCTGATCAGTCAGGAGAACGGTGTTTTCACCCCACGGTTCGATATCAGTGAGGTTACCCTCCCGATCGGGTTCAAGCCCACGTCAGCGATCTTTGAGCGCAATGATCCCTCCCAGGAACTCATTGGTCGTATTGCAAAGACCCGGAATGTGGATGAGACCGAGATTGTGGCGGAGATGAACCGGATCATAAAGGAAGGATTCGACGGGAATCTGCTTCCCCCGGCAGCGCTTGTCCTGCTGGCAAAAAAATACGGTGTCCCGTGCGAGGATCTCGTGGCGGTTTTGAGACAGTCCCTGCGAAAAGGATAGGATTTTTGACATTCCGCCCCCTTTTTACTGGCAGATACTTGAGAACAATACACAAAGTATTTCGTTCAATTCTTCATTATCTTTCACCAGATATTCAGGAGAACTGACATGAGACACAGGAAAAAGGCATCTTTGATGGACCAGCCATGGCTTCCCATCGCTGCGGTCATCGGGATTATCGCAGTTCTGGCTATAGCAGCGGTATTCTTTTTGGGGGGTGGGTCCTCAAGCCCTGCAGCTTCTCCCGCATCTTCTTCCGGATCATCATCCCCGGGAACGAGCACAGCAGCACCACAGACCACACTTCTGAAAAGTACCGGTGTAGCTGCCATCACGGTCACAGCAACAACACCGGCATCAGTTCCGGCAACAGGGATCTGGGTTGAGGTAAATTATCTCGGCAGTTTTGTCGGGCAGTACGGAACGAGCGGGAATATGAGCGTTGAGAAAGATTCCGGTGACAAGGTGTACCCTGTCAATGGCGGAAACGGAACGATTTCAGCCATTTTCCAGAAACAGGACGACTCCTCCAGACATGATCTGACCGTCCAGATCTGGAAGGATGGTACGGTAGTCAAATTCGCGAGCAACAGCTCGGCATTTGGCATCGTCAGTATCGATTATACGCCATAACTTTTTTTTATTAATCACGTTTTACCGATAAGCACGGCGTTGAGGAAACGAAAAAAGTATAGTTATTTCTTGCCGACCCGTGCCTTGGGTGCGGATTTCTTATCTTCCTTCTTCTCGCCCTCTACTTTCGGGAAGAGCTCTTCAAGAGTCTTCTCACCATAGGTAGTGACGCGTGCATTGATCTGCACGAAGTCCTGGGTGATCTCGCTTGCGCGGATCGTCTTTCGCCGGCGCTCGCCGTCCATTGTCGGGTGGAATCCGATGCCACCTGCCAGGAGGAGCTTCTTGCGTCCTGCACCCGGGATCCCTTTCTTTGCCGTAATCCCGGTCCGGTCAGATGCGCCGGTAATCAGGATCCTGTACCCTGCAAGCCCGAGGGAGCCTGCTTCCAGTTCATCACCGATACGTTTACCGACGATCGCACCTGCCGCGCCGCCACTGGCGTCGACATTGTAGGCACGACCGGTCTTGGGGTCTGATACTACGACTTTAAACTCAACCATGATTGTCTCTCCGTATTGTTATCCAAGGAACGCGGACGCATCCGATCCCTTTTCACGTCTCCGGCTGCCGGCAGATCGCCTACACATGAGAAGTACCCATGCTATTATACCGGTACGCTATTAAATCCTCGCGTTCCCTCAGGGAACGGGATCGGATACGTTATTTGCCCCAGAATGGATCGCCCTTCCGCCTCATGGCAGTATATTCGCCGAGGACTTCCTGCATTCCCGGGTTCAGGGTCTTGATCATCTCTTTCTCCAGCACTTTGACATGGCGCTCAGGAACATCCACAAACAGGTCGTCGCCAACGCTTACCTGCCTGCCGACTGTCGCACCTTCGATAGAGATTGCTACTTCAAGGCCGGCATCCGCCTCGCGGATCGACTCCTGCCGGAGCTGCATGGTCTTGAGGTGCCCGACTTTCTTTCCATCGATCTTGATTAAGTCAACGCCGCTGCGCAGTTTTCCGCCCAGCACACGCACTCCTACGACAGCAGGGTTGCTCTGCCGGAAGACGCAGTCCGGGAGGAGACGGATCTTCGCCGGCATGACCACGTGCTCGAAGCGCTGTTTTTCCTGGAGACGCTTCTGCTCGTCCCGCCATTCCACGTACTGGTCGATCAGCTGGTAGATCACGCGGCCGTCGAAGACCTTGACCTGGGTATAGAGCGGGTTCCTGATCATCTCTGCCGCATCGGGAAGGATGGGGGTATTGAACGAGAGCAGCACCCGGTACACCGGGTTCTTGATGGTCTCGGTTTCGATCAGGTCAAGGCGGCTGACCGCCCCGACTTCTGCCCGCATGACGCCGATCTCCTTGCCCTCAAGCTCCTTGCAGAGCGCTTCGAGCGCCCCGATCGTATCCGCCTTGATCACGATCCCCTCTTCGGCCAGGTTCACATGGATCTCGGTCATCTCTTTTTTGATCCGGGCTTCGACCTCGTCGCGGTTGCCGCGGATCACGAAGAACGGCGATCCCGCGATCACGCCCTCGAGATTCGGCGCCGTGACCTTGATTCCCGATGCCGCAACAACGGACTTCACCCGCTCGAACCGCTCCTCAACAAGGATCTCTGTCATGGGCCGGGGTTTCAGGAGGGATCGCACTTTTGTTACCAGGACGGCATCCTGCGTAGCAACAGCGATCTCATCCCCTATGGAAAGGGTCCCGTCGTACAGGATTACATCAAGGGTGGTTCCAAGACCGCGTTCCTCCTTGACCTCCAGTACTGTCCCGGCACCCGCCCCTTCGACAACAAGTTTGAGCGCATCGCTCATGTATCTCTGTGCCAGCCCGATCATGACCATCAGCAGGTCAGATATACCTTCCCCTGTGTGAGCGCTGACCGGAACGATGGCGAGGTTGCGCTGGAAATCCGCCACCCGGTCGAACCGGTCGGCAGAGAATTCAAGCTCGGCCAGTTTGCCGACGATCTCGTATGTCTTGGTCTCCACAAATCCCTGGACCCGCTCGTTCTGCTTTGCAAACGAGGAGAGGAATGACTCGTTTTCATTCACCCGCCACCCGTGGATCCGGTCGATCTTGGTTGCGGCAATGACAAACGGCGTCCGGCAGTTCCGGAGGATCTGCAGGGCCTCGATGGTCTGGGGCTGGAATCCCTGATTGATATCCACGACAAGGATCGCCATGTCCGCGAGTGCACCACCCCGGGCCCGGAGCGTGGTGAAGGCATGATGTCCCGGCGTGTCGATGAACAGGAGGCCGGGAATATTTATCGCGAGCTTCTCCATTGAACCACTCATGGCGCGGATCGCGTCTATGGGAACGATGGTGGCACCGATATGCTGGGTGATTGCGCCCACCTCGGAACTCACGACCGATGATCCCCGGATCCGGTCAAGGAGCGATGTCTTTCCGTGATCTACATGCCCCATGACGCAGACAATCGGCGTCCTGATCTTCGGGTTCTCCGCCATAATTCTCCCTCGTTATTGCTGACACTCCGGTCCCGCTATAAAAAAACCCTGCTCCTGCTGCACTGCCCCGGACGGGCCACACGTTCTTTTAGGAGAGAGGGACCTGAGCCACCTGATATGTAATGGACGCATGAGCCTATTAATAGTCGCATCCCTGCTGATGCAGGATCCGTGACACCGCCTCATGTATGATCCCACTTGGGTATCGCACGGATAGATTAATCAGAGAATGATGCAAATGTAAAAGGGACATCTGCCAGGGTGGGGTAGTTGGTTATCCTAGAGGACTGTGGATCCTCCGACCCGGGTTCGAATCTCGGCCCTGGCCTTTTCTCATTCAGCTCGTTTTCCTGCTGCGATTAATCAGAAGCATGTGGTAATTCCTCAAGCGCGATTTGCCCTTCGGGATCTTCTCTCTGAAATCTGTCCCCTCATCTCTTCTTGTGCTGATGGCGTAACCATGACTACCGGTAGTGACAGTACATTTTTGTGCAATAAGTAACACAAATGTACATAATCCAGGTTCCCGCGAGACCCCGGTATCCAGATATACGGTGATCAGAACCTATGGCAGAAAACAGCTATGTCCACGGCTATTCCTCCCGCGAATCGGAGCGCCTCTTCAACCAGGCGCAGACGCTCACGAACCTTCTCCACCACGATACCCGCTATCCTCCGGGTTCCCGGGTGCTGGAAGCCGGGTGCGGGATCGGCGCCCAGACTGTGATCCTTGCAAAAAACAGTCCCGGGGCCCTGATCACGTCTGTCGATATCTCCGAAGATTCCCTGAAGCGTGCTGAAGAGAGGATCCGGCAGGAAGGGATCATGAATGTCACATTCCGGCAGGGGGATATCTTCCGGCTCCCGTTCGGGGAGGGCAGTTTCGATCACATCTTTGTCTGTTTCGTGCTGGAACATCTGGCAGAACCCCGGCTGGCACTCGAACAACTACGTCCGCTCCTGAAAGAGGGTGGTACGCTGACCGTGATCGAAGGGGATCATGGTTCGACGTTCTTCCACCCGGAGAATGAAGATGCCCGCAGGGCGGTACAGTGCCTTGTGGATCTCCAGCAGAATATGGGTGGCAACGCCCTTATCGGACGGCAGCTCTACCCGCTTGTCTCCGGTGCAGGATACACGGATGTACAGGTCTCGCCGCGGATGGTCTATGTCGATGCATCCCGGCCGGCTCTGGTAGAAGGATTCACGAAACTCACCTTCACTGCCATGGTCGAAGGAGTCGGAAAAGACGTGCTCGGGCAGGGCCTGATGAGCCGGGAAGCATGGGAGCGTGGAATCAAAGCGCTCCATCGCACCGCTGAACCGGATGGTGTCTTCTGTTACACGTTCTTCAAGGCAACCGCACTGAAATGAGGATGGTGGAACAATGAAGATCTCCGTCATCCTCGCTCACCC